>Ga0196981_1000019_pt1 | contig 253079 bp, 224 predicted proteins | sample S3_2013CmetaG_FD_155462 | JGI IMG/M metagenome (GOLD analysis project Ga0196981, IMG submission 155462) | Soil microbial communities from Anza Borrego desert, Southern California, United States - S3_20-13C | ecosystem: Environmental > Terrestrial > Soil > Desert | place: USA: California...
GCGGCGGCACGTCCGGCGGCGGCGGCGGTTTCACCTCTTCGATGATCTTCGTCTCGATCGGCTGCTTGATGACCTCGACCGCCTTGCGAGCCAGGCCGGTGAGCAGCGCATACACGATGAACACGTGCAGCAGAAAGACGATCGTCACCCCGGTGAGCTTCTTGCTCGGGTTGCGATCGTAATCCGAAAATTCCATACCGCTATCTCCTCCGTTATATCTTTTCCGGCAGACCCGGGCCGGCATTAGACCATGAAAATTCGCGCACCACAAATCTCCGGTACGCAGCTCTGGGTGGCGCGACGAAATTGTGCGGAATTCCGCATTACAGCAACGCCGGCGCGGGGCCGGCGTCGTGCGGTGCTAACAGGCTCTCAGGCGCCGGTCTGCTCGATCGCGGCGGCCGCGCCGGTCAGGGCGGCCAGCGTATCGGTGATCAGCGCGGTGGGAATGTCCTCCAGGTAGCTGCGGAAGCGGCCCTTGGCTTCGAAGCGCTCGCGGAATTGGGAAGCGAAGAAGCGGTCGCCCAGGCGCGGCACGATGCCGCCGCCGATATAGACGCCGCCGCGGGCGCCGATGGTCAGCGCCACATTGCCGGCGAAGCAGCCGAGCAGGGCGCAGAACACGTCCAGGGTACGGTCGCAGACCGGGTCGCTGCCGTTCATGCCGCGCTCGACGATGGCCTCGGTCGTCAGCGCGGCGCCCGGCTTGCCCAGCACCGCGGCGACGCCGTCGTACAGGACCGGCATGCCGATGCCCGACAGCAGGCGCTCGGCCGACACGTGCGGATAGGTCTTGCGGACATGGGCCAGGAGCGCGCTCTCGAAATCGTCGGACGCGGGCATCGTCACATGGCCGCCTTCGGTCGGCAGGGCGATCCAGCCGGCCGGGGTCTCGACCACCCCGGCCACACCCAGGCCGGTGCCCGGACCGATCACGGCCAGCGTGCCGCGCTGCAGCGGCAGGCCCTTGTGGGCACGCAGCTGCGACGGTTCCAGGCGCGGCAGCGACAGCGCCAGCGCTTCGAAATCATTGAGGACGATGAAGGCGTCCAGCCCCAGCTCCGCGCGCACCGCGGCCTGGGAGAAGCGCCAGTGGCTGTTGGTCAGGTCGACCTTGTCGCCGGCCACCGCGGTCGCGACCGCGAAGGCGGCGGCGCGCGGGGCCTGGAAGCCGGGATCGACCGCGGCCACTTCGGCGAAATAGGCACTGGCCGCTTTCGCGGGATCGGCATAATCCGCCACCGGCAGCTTGCGGACATGGACGATGCCGGATTGCTCGCCGGTGACCAGGCCGAAACGGGCGAAGGTGCCGCCGATGTCGGCCACCAGCCATGGGAACGGCAGGGCAGGGCGTTTCACGAAGCTTGCGTTCACGGCAACCTCCTCCCCGGGATTCGGATGCGGCGGCCGGAGGACGCGATGTCGCCAACAATGGATGGGTCGCTATGCACGTGGTGTCAGCCTTGTAGGTGATGCATTCCGGAAAGGCAGGGCGCCGGCCGGATGAGGCGGGCGCCAGCCGTCGCAGGCGGGCCGCCATGGGCGGCTGGTGCGGCCGGAATGTAATTTAGTTTCTGTGTCAGTTGCCTAATGTAGCAAAACTACATGCCAAAAGCAATGCAAGAAATTGCATCCGAGTGTCGCCTCTACACCACGCGCGATGACCATGTATTGCGGGATTCCCGCCGACGCCCCGGGCACTTTTGGTGCGGCGCGTCACCCGGCGCACTGCTGCGGTGCGGTGGCTCTGTAGTGAAGTTACATATTGGTGCCCCGCCGCCTATGAGCACGGAAACATGCTGTCGCATGGGCAATGTGCGTACAATAGGCACCCAGCCGGCGGCCGGTGGCCGTCGCACAGACAGACCAACGACATTCCCACGACATGGCCGCATTCGACAGTCCCAGGCTGATCGCCGACATCGGTGGCACCTACGCCCGTTTCGCCCTGGAAACTACCCGCGGAGAGTTCACGCAGATCGCGTCGCTGCGCTGCGCCGATTACCCGGATTTCCGCGCGGCCGTGACGGCCTATCTCACGAACATCCTGCCGACACGCGTCGAACACGCCGCCGTGGCGATCGCCAACCCGGTGTCGGGCGATCAGGTCAGCATGACCAACTACCACTGGCATTTCTCGATCGAGGAAACCCGTCAGCAGCTGGGCCTGGACACCCTGGTCATCGTCAACGACTTCACCGCGCTGGCCATGGCGCTGCCGCGGCTGGCCGGGCGCGACGTGCGCCAGATCGGCAGCGGCGAGCCGGACAAGAAGAGCGTGATCGGCCTGCTCGGCCCCGGCAGCGGCCTGGGCGTGTCGGGACTGATCCCGGCGGGCGACGGCTGGATCTCGCTCGGCTCCGAAGGCGGCCATACCAGCTTCTCGCCGCGCGACGAGCGCGAGATGGCGGTCTACCAGTATGCGCTGCGCCATTTCGATCATGTGTCCTTCGAGCGCCTGGTGTCCGGTCCCGGCCTGGAGCTGACCTACCGCGCGCTCGCCGAGCGCGCCGGCGTCGCGGCCCAGCCGTTCGCCGCGCCGGAGATCGCCCAGCGCGGCCTGGACCGCGCCGACCCGGTCTGCGAGGACACCCTGGAAGTCTTCTGCGCCATGCTCGGCACCGCGGCCGCCAACCTGGCGGTGACGCTCGGCGCGCTCGGCGGCATCTATATCGGCGGCGGCATCGTGCCGCGCCTGGGCGACTATTTCGACCGGTCGCCGTTCCGCAAGCGCTTCGAGGAGAAGGGCCGCTTCTCGCGATACGTCGCCGCCATCCCGACCTACGTGATCACGGCCGAGCATGCGACCTTCATCGGCGCGTCGGCCATCCTCGATGCCCAGCTGCGCGCCGTCACCGGCGGCGGCGCCTCGATCCTGTCGCAGATCCGCCGCGTGCGTTCCGAGCTGTCGCCCGCCGAACTGCGCGTGGCCGAGCATGTGCTGGCGCATCCGCACTCGGTGGTCAACGATCCGATCGCCGACATCGCGCGCGCAGCCCAGGTCAGCCAGCCGACGGTGATCCGCTTCTGCCGCTCGATGGGCTGCGAGGGCCTGTCCGATTTCAAGCTGCGGCTCGCCTCCGGGCTGACCGGCACCGTGCCGATCACGCATTCGCAGGTCACCCAGGACGATTCGATGCTGGAGCTGGGCGCCAAGGTGCTCGGCAACACGGCGTCGGCCATCCTGCAGGTGCGCAGCCAGCTCAACCGCGAGATGATCGACCGCGCCACCGAGCTGCTGATCAATGCGGACCGCGTCGACTTCTACGCGATCGGCCACTACGGCGTGGTGGCCCAGGATGCGCAGTTCAAGTTCCTGCGCTTCGGCGTGCCGAGCGCCGCCTACACCGATCCGCGCCTGCAGGTGCTGTCGGCCGGCGTGACCCGCCCCGGCAACGTCGTGGTGGTGATCAGCGCATCGGGACGCGTGCAGGAACTGCTCGACGTCGCCGACCGTGCCAAAGAGCGCGGCGCCGCCGTGGTCGCCATCACCGGCAGCCACTCGCCGCTGGCGCGCAAGGCGGATGCGGCGCTGATCGTCGACCATGTCGAGGATGTGTCGACCCACCTGCCGATGGTCAGCCGCATCCTGCACCTGCTCGTGATCGACATCCTGGCGGTCGGCGTGGCGATGCATCGCCATCCGGAAGGCATGGATCTGCTCGACGGCGAAGCCGACGAACGCCTGGACGAATCGAAGGACATCGCGCCGGGCGCGGCCGCGCCCAAGGGAGCCGCCACCACGGCGCCCGGCGTGAGCCTGGCGTCGCCGCTGTCGCGCCTGACGTCGCACAGCCGCTAGCAGCACCGGCGCTTTTGCTTAACCACATGCAAGTCAATACTTCCGGCGCCGAACCTTGATTTTCCTCAACGTGGCGGCGCGCATCGCGATGGCGCGCTTGTCATTTGCTTGAGCGTGGGAAAGAATTTCCACACGTTTCCTGGCCTGCGAGAGCACAAGTCCATTCCGAGACGCCACGATGAGATACGAACGCTGTACCAATCCAGACTGCATGCGGCCGTTCCAGGTGAACGAGTTCGAATTCGCCGCGCGCCATGCGCCCGACGACACCCAGACCGCCGGCTTCATCTGTCCGCATTGCGGCGAGCGTCAGCATGTCTTTTCCAATTCGGTCATCCTTGTCCACGCGTTGTCGGAAGAGGAAGAGGAAGAATTCAATCGCAGCCATCCCGTTCATGCCGGCAAGCGCCCCTGACATGACGATCCGCTAACGGCGCGCGCAGGTTGCCGCGGCACCCTGCTTCCATCCTGGAAGCACACAGGGATTCCCTCGCAAAATTTCTCCGGAAATCGTTGGCCGCTTCCCACAGGAATGCCGATTTTCCATTTCTTCGACCGTCTTTCCTCAGCACAATGAAATCGTCCGCAGCGCCGTGCGGACAGGACAGCGGGCGGGCCGCCTCCCGCCGCTTGCCGGTCCGGTCCGGAACGGCAAGCGGCGCCGCGCGGGGCGCGCCCGCATGCCCGCCGTCCGCCCGTTGCCGACCCGACGAAAGACGCCATGTTCCCGCATTCCTTCCGCCGCTCGCCCGCCGGCCTCCGTCCGTTGCCGGCATGGCCGCGCACGGCTGCCTGCCTCGCCGTCGCCTGCGCCTGCGCCGCCGGTGCGGCGGCCGAACCGGTCGCCGCTGTCCGCATCGCACCGGCGGCGGAGGGCGCGCCGGTTCCCGCGCAGACCTGGTTTCCCGTGCCCGGCCTGCCAGACCCCGAGCGCGCCGCCACGTCCGCCGCCGCCGCGGTGCGCGCCGACCTGCTGCACCGGCGCGCCATCGGCGGCCGCGGCGTGACGGTGGCGGTGCTCGACACCGGCCTCGCCGCGCACGCGGAGTTCGCCGAGGCCGGCAAGCTGCTGCCGGGCTTCAATGCGATCGACGGCTCGTCCGACGTGCGCGACCGGAAGGGGCACGGCACCCACGTGGCCGGCATCCTGGCCGGCGCGCGCGACGGCCGCGGCATCCATGGCATCGCCTACGATGCGCGCATCCTCCCGATCAAGGTGTTCGCCGACGACGGCAGCGGTTCCACCCGGTACGCGGATGCCGGCCTGCGCCATGCGATCGGCCGCGCCGCGATCGTCAACATGAGTTTCGGCTCTCCCGGACGCCATTCGGCCGACGCCACCCGCGCCGCGGTACGCGCCGGGCTGCTGCTGGTGGCGGCGGCCGGCAACAGCGGCGAGGCCAATCCGCAATGGCCGGCCCGCTTCGCGCGCGAAGCCTGGGCGAACAACCAGATCATCGTGGTCGGCGCGGTCGATGCGCAGAACCGGCTGGCCGCGTTCTCCAACCGCGCCGGCGACACGGCGCCGTGGTACCTGGTGGCGCCCGGCGTCGACATCCTGTCGGCCCATCTCGACGGCCGTTATGTCGCGCTGTCGGGCACCTCGATGGCCACGCCGGTGGTCAGCGGCGCGGCCGCGCTGGTCAAGCAGCTGTGGCCCTATCTGCGCGCCGAGCAGATTGCCGCCATCCTGCTGGTGACCGCGACCGACCTCGGCGCGCCCGGCATCGATCCGGTCTACGGCCGCGGCCTGCTGAATCTCGAGAAGGCATTGCAGCCGATCGGCGCGGTGCGCACCACCAGCGCCGACGGCAGCGCCGCCGCGCTCGGCGGCACGTCGCTGCGGCCGTCGGCGGCCACCAGCGAACTGTGGCGGCTGGCGCGATCGGGCGCGCTGCGCATGATGGCGCGCGACGAATACGGCCGCGGGTATGAAGTGGACCTGGGCAGCGTCACGTCGCGCCCGGCGGCGCTGTCGCTCGACCAGGTGTTCGGCACGCTCGACCGGCGCGTCGAGATCGCCGACCGGGTGCTCGACAGCGGCGCGCGCCTGACGATGGCCTGGGAAGGCGATGCGCGGCCGGCGCCGCCGGGCGCCGCCGGCGGCGCCCGCAAGCGGCTGGCGGGCTTTTCCCTGAGCGCGCGGTCGCCGGCGGGACTGACGCTCGACATCGGCAGCGGCATGGCGGCGCGCGGCTTCGGCGCCGGCGCGCTGGCGCTCGACGGCGCCGGCCTGGCCGCGGCCAGCCTGGACCTGCCGGCGCTGGCCAATCCTTACCTGGCGCTGGCGCCGCAGGCGGCGCACCTGGCGTTCGGGCATGCGGCGGGCGGTCTGCAATGGCGCGCCGGCGTGGTGGCGGCCGGCGGCCTGCTGGCGCAGGCGCAATCGGTCTGCGACCGCGATCCCGACCCTGTCACCGCGCGCCTGCCGGCGCAGGTGTCCAGCGTGCCGCGGGTGGACCAGGCGGTCTTCGAGCTGTCGCGCGGTTTCGGCGATGCCGCCCTGTCCTTCACCGTGCTGCGCATGCGCGAGCGCGGCGGCTACATCGGCGCCCATGCCGACGGCATCCTGCGCTTCGGCCCGCGCATCTCCACGCGGGCCGCGCAGCTGTCGGGCGCCATGCGGCTTGGCGCCGGCGTGGCGCTGGCCGGCCAGGCCGCATTCGGCATCACGCCGGGCGACGCCAGCCGCAGCCGGGTGATCGCCGACGTGTCCGACACCCGCGCCAATGCCTATTCGGTGGCGCTGGTGGCGAGCGACCGGCTGGTCATCGGCGATCGCATGACGTTCTCGCTGGCGCAGCCGCTGCGCACCTATGCGGGGCGCATGACGCTGGATGTCATCGCGGCGATCGACGACGGCGGCAACGAGGTGCGCGAGCGGCGCGTCTTCTCGATGGCGCCATCGGCGCGCGAGACCATGGCCGAGGCGGGCTATTTCCGTCCGCTCGGCGGCGGCGCCTCGCTGTCGGCCGCGCTGAGTCTGCGCCGCCATCCGAACAACCTGGTCGACGCGGCCATGGAAAGGCTGGTCGCAGTGCGCTACTTCCGTGCGTACTGAGACCCGGATATCCCTTGGCTGGCCGGGATTCGGCTCGCGTATCTAGTAAAACTACATAAATAATGGCGATTTGCAGTAGAATTTAAGGCATCTTGAGGTGTATCTGTAGTCAGATTACACATCCTTGCCAGTTCTTCGCGGGCGCCTACCATGTCTGACCATCCGGCTTTCACTTTCATCCTGTTCGGCGCGACCGGCGACCTGTCGATGCGGAAAATCCTTCCCGCGCTGTTTTCCGCCCACCACGCCGGCAAGCTGCACGCGCGCGGGCGCATCCTGTGCGTGGCGCGCGAGTCGGTCTCGCGCGACGATTTCGTGGCCGGCGTGCGCCGCCTGGCCGCGCCGCATGTCCGCGGCAAGCTGGCCGGCGAGGACGACCCGGTGTGGGAATCCTTCCTGGCGCGCCTCGATTACCTGACCGTCGATGCCACCGCGCCCGCCAGTTACCACCGGCTGGCTGCGCGCCTGCGCGAAGAGGAGGGCGATCCGGTGTTCTACCTGGCGACGGCGCCGAAGCTGTTCGAGCCGATCTGCGCCCACCTGGCCGCTGCCGGTGCCGATCTTTCGCGCGCCCGCGTGGTGCTGGAGAAGCCGCTTGGCACCGACCTGCGTTCCTCGCGCGCGATCAACGACGCGGTGGCCCGCGTGTTCGCCGAGCGCCAGATCTACCGGATCGACCATTACCTGGGCAAGGAATCGGTGCAGAACCTGCTGGCGCTGCGCTTCGCCAACACCTTGTTCGAGCCCTTGTGGCGGCGCGAATCGATCGCGCACGTGCAGCTGACGATCGCCGAGGAGCTCGGCGTGGAGCAGCGCGGCGAGTTCTACAACGCGACCGGGGCGTTGCGCGACATGGTGCAGAACCATCTGCTGCAGCTCTTGTGCATGGTGGCGATGGAGCCGCCGACCTCGATGCATGCCGACGCGATCCGCGACGAGAAGTTGCGCGTGCTGCGCGCCCTGAAGCCGCTGGACCTGAACGCGCTGGACCAAAGCGCGGTGCGCGGCCAGTACAAGGCGGGCGCGATCCGCGGGCGGCCGGTACCGGGCTACCTGGACGAACCGGGCATTCCGGCCGATTCGCGCACCGAGACCTTCGTGGCGATCAAGGCGGAGATCGACAACTGGCGCTGGGCCGGCGTGCCGTTCTTCCTGCGCACGGGCAAGCGCCTGACCGAGCGCCTGGCCGAGATCGTGGTGACCTTCCGCCCGGTGCCGCACGCGATCCTGCCGATGCCGGCGGGGCTGTCGGCGCAGTCGGCCAACCGGCTGGTGATCCGGCTGCAGCCCGACGAGTCGATCCAGCTGCATTGCCTGGCCAAGCAGCCGGGCGATGCGATGCAGCTGCAGCCGGTGGTGCTGGACCTGGCCTTCGACCAGGCCTTCCGCCAGCCGCGCGCCGAGGCCTACGAGCGCCTGCTGCTCGACGCGATCCGCGGCAACCTGGCGCTGTTCGTGCGGCGCGACGAGCAGGAGGCCGCCTGGCAGTGGGTCGAGCCGCTGCTGCACGCCTGGGAAAGCAGCCCGCTGCCGCCCAAGTCCTACATGGCGGGCAGCTGGGGACCGGCATCGTCTTCCGCGCTGCTCACGCGGCATGGGTTCATCTGGCCGGAAGAGATCTGAGCGGCGCGAGGCTGTTGCCCTGATCCTGCCGAGGATGCCGGCAGCCGGTACGCCGCGCGATGCGGGTTGGGTTGTCCCTGGGGGCAGGAAGCGGCCATGGCGGCGCGTGTCCGTTCCTCCGGTGCGATTCTTCTCTATCCTGCCGGTTGGATTCTTCTCTATCTGCGGGTAGCGGTCATGCCGGCGCTTGTGCCGCCACGCTGTTCCGCTGCCCCTGCGGGGTCGCCCTGCGGGCGCCCGGCGGAACACCTTCCGAAACGGGGTCCAGAACAACTCGGCCTGCGGCCTCAGACAAGTTCTGGCCCTGATCCGTTTCGGAAGGCGCTCCGCCGGCAGCTCCAAAGCGTGGCGGCACAAGCGCCGGCATGACCGCTTCGTGACTTGGCAAGCGTGTTTGCATGTGAGCCTCCGTGTATCCCCTCCCCCTGGAAGGGGGAGGGTCAGGGAGGGGGTAGTGCGCCTGAACGACTCATGCAGATGATCGAGCGCACTACCCCCATCCCAGCCCCCTCAAGGGGGAAGGAGCGACGGCGCTCGCATTCACGGTGCATGCGCGTACTCGGTCAGGCGAGGGGGACGGGGTCGGTGCGGAGCGGCGGGGCGGGAGCAAGGCCGCGAAGGCGGCGGCGGGGCGCGCCGCGTAGCGCCGACCCCGTCCCCCTCGCCCGTTGGCTCGTCATGCGCGTACAAGGAACAGTCACCCACGCATGCGAGGAACAGTCCCATACGCATGCAACGAACAGTCCCATACGCATGCAACGAACAGTCCCATACGCATGCAACGAACAGTCCCATGCGCATGCAAGGAACTGTCCCATGCGTGTACAACAACCGGCAAGTCCCACCGTAGCGGGACTTGCCGTCACGACGCACTTACAGCCGCGCCGACACGCTCAAGAAGAACTGCCGCGGCGCGCCCACCATCAGCGTCTGGTTGCGGCGGCCGTCCGGGTCCGACGCCAGGAAGCCGTTGGTGCCCAGCGTGCTGTAGTGACGCTTGTCGAAGACGTTGTTGATGTTGGCCTGGATGGTCACATCCTTCAGCATGCCCCACGACTTCGTGCGCCAGCCCGCCGTCACGTTCGCCACCCAGAATGCCGGCACCACGCCGTCGTTGGTGTAGGTGAAGTAACGCTTGGCCGTGTGCTTCGCGTTGGCGCGCGCATACCAGGCGCCGTCGTCGAAGGTGATCTCGCTGTTGAACATCGTCTTCGGCGAATCCACCACCTGCTTGCCCGCCACCCGCACCAGCGTATCGCCGTCCTGGTAGTTCGACTTGTACTGCGAGTCGTTGTACGTGAACGCGTTGAACCACAGCCAGTTGCGCGCCAGCGTCCACACCGCCGCCGCCTCCACGCCGCGCGTCTTCACCTTGCCGACGTTGGCCAGCGTGCTGGCGCAGCCGACGATCGACGGGCAGGGCGTCAGCAGGATCAGGCGGTCGTTGAACTCCACGGTGTAGGCCGCCACCGAGCCGCTCACCGGGCCGCGCGTGAAGCGGTAGCCGATGTCCATCGTCGTCGACGTCTCCGGCTTGAGCTTCGGCGCGCCGATATTGAAGCCCGACTGGCTGGTCCAGAACGGGCCGTTCACGCCCGGGTTGTAGGCCCGCATGTTCTTCGCGATCGAGGCGAACACCTCGTCGCCCTTGCCGAACTCGTAGCGCATGCCCGCCTGCGGCAGGAAGGACTTCTTCGCCGTCAGCGATCCGCCCGCGCGGCTGGCATTGATCGAGGTCGCGTCGATCTCCACCTTCGGCGACTTCATGCCGATGTTGATGTTGAGCGCGTCGTCCATCAGCGCGATCGTGTCCTGCAGGTAGAACTGCGTCGTCTTCGTCACGAAGGACTGCAGGAACTGGGTGCGCGTCGGCTGCGCCAGGAAACGGTTGGTCTCCACCGGCTTGCCGTCGGCGCCGAGCAGGACGCCATAGAAGCGCCGCGCGAAGCCGTGCTCGTTGTCTTCGTACCAGAAGCCGCCGTTGATGCTGTGGTTGGCCGCGTCGAACGAGATGTCGGTCAAGAGGCCGTTGCGGTGGATGTCGTACTCCGACGAGCGGATCGCGATCGGGATCGACGGCGAGGTCGCCGCGTACGGCGTGTACCACTGGCCCTGGCCCTTGTTGGTGTGGTGGTAGAGCGTGCTCTTGATGGCCGCGCCGCCGAGCTTCGCATCGAAGGTCACGCCGGCCAGCTTGTCGCGCCGCAGGCCGCGGCCGAGGTAGTAGGCGTCGTCGCAGGTGTGGTTGTAGGCGGTGGTGCAGACCGGGCTGCGCGCCACGTTGACCGCCGTGGTCCAGTCGGGCGCGTAGTTGTCCCAGTTCCAGCCGCGCCGGTTGGTGAGCTCCAGCGAATGATCCTGGTAGTCGGTCTCGCGGCGGTCGGAATAGTTGTAGAAGGCCGACAGCTTGTGCTCGCCGAACGGCTGCACGAACTTGATGTTGACCTGGTCGAGATCCTGCGGGCCGTCGCCCTTCCACTTGTCCGACTTGTGGCGCATCACGCTGAAATAGGCCTTGGTGCCGGTCGAGGCGGCGCCGGTGTCGAAGCGCGCGAAGGTGCGGTAGGTGGAGTCGCTGCCGATCGTCTGCGCGCCGGTGAAGGTCAGTTTGTTGGCCGGATCGGCCGAGAACACCTGCACCGTGCCGCCGAGGTTGTTGGCCGACGCCGTGCCGACCGCGCCGGCGCCCTGCGACACCGACACCCGCGTGATGTTCTCCGACGAGATGGCACGGCTCACGTGCAGGCCGTTGTTGTTGCCGTAGCTCATGTCGCCCAGCGGCACGCCATCGAGCGTGAAGCCGAGCTGGTTCTGCGAGAAGCCGCGGATCGAGAAGCGCGTCGACCATTCGTACGTGCCGAAGGCATCGGCCGACTCGAACAGCACGCCGGGGAGCTTCTCCAGCGTCTTCAACGGGCTGGTGCCGGGCAACGCCTTGGACAGGTCGTACCGCGTGATGTTCTGCACCTGGCGGGTCTGGCCCTGGCCGAAGGTGGAGGCGGATTTGCCGTCCTCGCCCGCATCCTGCGCCAGCGCATGGCAGGCGAAGGCTTGCAGCAGCACGAGCGTGAGCGGCTTGAGGGTGGCGATGGGGCGGGCACTGCGGATGGAGCGTGATGCGGTGGCGCGATGGAACATGGACTTCTCCCCTGTCAATGAGTGGTTGGGACAGCCGATCCTGACGAACCCTTGCCGATGGCGGTGGGCTTCTTGTTGCGTTGTATGCGGTCATGCCGTCGTGCCCTGTCCGCACGGTGCGGACGGATGCCGGCATGACCAGCGTGCCTCTGCCGTCGCGCTGCGGTTCGAATGCATCGGCGCGCATCGCGGGCGTATTGATACTCTCCGACAACATGGCGTCATATGACAAGCGGGATGCAACCGGTTTGGCGCGCAAACAACAGAATGTGAAGTGCGGGTGTCACAATTCAGCCATGTGTTTACGGATGGGTCGATCGACAGTCGATCATGCGGCATGGACGCGTGCGCCCCGCCGGCTGCGGATGCGCGCAGCCGGCGATGCCGCGGGCACGGTCAGAGCCCGGCCGACAGCGTGAGAAAGGCCTGCCGCGGCGAACCTGCCTGCAGCGTGGCGAAGGTGCCGGCCGCATCGCTGGCGACGAAGCCGTTGGTGCCGATCGTCGAGAAATAGCGGCGGTCGCCGGCATTCTCGATGCGCAGTTCGAGCGTGGCATCGCGCAGCATGCCGAGGGACTTCATGCGCCAGCCGGCCGCCAGCGACCACAGCGTGCTCGACGGCACGCCGTTGTCGTTCAGATAGGTCGAGAAGCGTCGCCCGGTGTACTTGCCCTGCACCCGCGCGAAGCGCACGCCGTCGTCCCACGCCAGTTCGCTGACCGCCATCGCGCGCGGCGTGTCGACCACCCGCTTGCCCGCGGTACGGATCGGCTGCGTGCCGTCGGTGTAGTCGGACCGGTAGCGCGAATCGTTCCAGGTGAGCGTGTTGAACCAGGTCCAGTGGCGCGCCGGCATCCAGGCGAACGCCGCCTCGACGCCGCGCGTCGCGACGCGGCCGACGTTGGCGACCGTGCTCGGGCAGCCGAGGATGCCCGAGCACACCGCGATCACCGTCAGGCGGTCGCGGAAGTCGGCGCGATAGAGCGCCAGCGATCCGTTCAGCGTGCGGCCGTGAAAGCGGTAGCCGAGGTCGATGGTGGTGGCCGTTTCCGGCCGCAGCGTGCCGATGGTGCGGTCGAAGGCTTCCTGGGTCTGCAGGAAAGGGCCGACGATGCCGGCCTGGAAGGCGCGCCGGTTGCGCGTGGCGGCCGCGAACATCTCGTGGCCCGGCATGAACTCGATGCGCAGGCCCGCCTGCGGCAGCAGCCATCCGCCCGAGCGCACGCGGCCGGCCGCGCGCGTGCCGACCGGGCTGGCGGCGACGATGTCCACGCGCGGCGATTTCACGCCGAGATCGAGCGTCACCGTGCCGTCGGACAGCGCGATGCTGTCCTGCAGGTGGAACTGCCGGGTGCGGGTGGTGAAGAATTGCAGGAAGCCGGTCGACATCGGGTTGCCGAGGAAGCGGTCGGTATCCTCCGGCCCGTTCACCGCATAGAAACGGCGCGCCAGGCCGTGCTTCGCATGCTCGACCCAGGCGCCGGCCTCGACGGTATGGCTGCCGTGCTCCCACACCAGCGCGGCCAGGACGCCGTTGCGGTTGATGTCGTACTCGGTGGTGCGGATCGAGATCGGCACTGCCGCCGACGACGGCGTGTAGGGCGTGTACCAGTGTCCCTGGCCGCGGTCGCCGTGGTGGTAGAGCGTGGCCCGCAGCGTCAGCGCGTCGCTGGCCTGGAAGTCGCCGAGCACGCCGGCCAGCGTGTCGCGGCGCAGGCCGCGGCCGAGGTAGTAGGCATCGTCGCAGGTGTAGTGGTAGGCCGTGGTGCAGGCCGGGCTGCGTGCCGCGGCGACCGCGGCGTTCCAGTCGGGTGCGTAATTGTCCCAGTCCCAGCCGCGCCGCCGCACCAGGTCCGGCGACAGGTCCTGGTAATCGGTCTCGTGGCGGTCGGAATGGTGCCAGAACACGGTGGCGCGGTGCGGCCCGGCCGCATGCAGCACGCGCGCATTGACCTGGTCGTGGCGCTGTCCGCCGTCGCCTTTCCACTTGGCGGCATCGAGGCGCGAGACCGACAGCGCGGCGCGCGTGCCGCTGCCGAGGGTGCCGGTCTCGATGCGGGCGAAGCCGCGCTTGCTGCCGGCGCCGGCCGTGAGGCCGGCCCAGGCGCCCGCCGTTTCAGCGGGATCGCGCGCGCGGAATTGCACGGTGCCGCCGAGGTTGCTGGTCGAGGCCGTGCCGACCGCGCCGGCACCCTGCGACACCGTGACGCGGGCGATGTTCTCCGGCGAGATCGCGCGGCTGATGTGCAGGCCGTTGTGGTTGGAATAGCTCATGTCGCCCAGCGGGATGCCGTCGAGCGTGTAGCCGAGCCGGGATTGCGAGAAGCCGCGGATCGAGAAGCTGACCGACCATTCGTAGGCGCCGAACGGGTCGGCCGACTGGAACTGCACGCCGGGCAGCTTCTCCAGCGTCTTCAGCGGACTGGTGCCGGGCAGCGCGCGCGCCAGGTCGTCGCGGGTGATGTTCTGCACCTGGCGCGTCTGGCCCTGGCCGAAGATGGTGATGACCTGCGCGCCGCCGTCCTCGGCCACGGCGGGCAGGGACAGCAGGCATGACGACAGCGACGCGAGCGCCGCGCGCGCGAACGCCTTGCGCGGCACGCGCGGCGCCACCCATGGATTGCGCTGGCGAGGACCGCCGTGCGAAGCCATGTCGCTCTCCCTCTCCGGTTGTCTGGCCTGGTTGTCGTTGTGCGTCCACTGTAGCAGGTGGCCGTGCCGCCACAAACGCCGCAACGCATGCATGCCGCAAGGGTATGGCGGTTTCGCAACACCCCATGTCAGGATGACATCGAACGCGGCGGCGGGCGCGCCGCGCCGGCGGACTCCGGGAGCGGCATGACGCTTTCGACGGCCAGGTAGAGCAATTCGTCCTCCAGCCGCAGGCGTGCTTCGACCGCACGGAAGAGGGCATGCGCTTCGGCGGCGAAGCGCTCCGGCTCGGCGGCGATCAGCGCGACCGTGCACCAGCGGCGCACCGTGTGGCCGACGTCGCTGCCCAGATCCTCGAGTTCCCGCTGCAGGCGTCCGGCAAGCGCCGCCAGGCCCGGTTCGCCGCAGGCCAGCAATGCCGGATACATCGCGTCCTCCTGCATCGCCCGGTGCTGGCGGAAGGCGGCGGCGAACGCATGCAGCTGGCAGTTCAACGGCACGCCATGGTCGAGCACGCCGGTGTGCAGCATGCGCCGCATGGCAGTCATCGCCACCTGCATCGCATCGCGGTGTTCACGCCAGGTTTCTGTCTGCATCGGATGTCCTCCACGGTGCGCGCGCCGCCGCGGTGGCGGATGTCACCGATATCGCTTCGACGCACACCGGATTGAGCGGTATCATTTTCCGGAATGACGCCTCTTCCCGCCTCGCCCCGCTATGCCAAGCTGTCCCGGCCGCGCCTGCACGATGCGCTGCCGCGGCCGCGCCTGTTCGCGGCGATCGACGCCCTGCGCGAGCGGCACGCCGCCATCTGGCTGGCCGCGCCGCCCGGGGCCGGCAAGACCACGCTGGCGGCGAGCTACCTGTCCGCGCGCGGGCTGGATGCGGTCTGGTGCCAGGTCGATCCCGGCGACGCCGATCCCGCCACCCTGTTCCACTATCTCGGCGAAGCCGTGCGCGGCGACGGCCCGGCCCTGCCGTGGCTGGCGCCCGAACTGGCCGGCGACGTGCCGCGCTTCGCGCGCCTGTTCTTCCGCGATTTCTTTGCCAGGCTGCCGGTGCCGTCGGCGGTGGTGCTCGACAACCTGCACGAACTGAGCGCTGCCCAGGCGGCCGCATGGATCGAGATCGCCGCCGCCGAGGTGCCCGACGGCGTCACGCTGATGATCCTGAGCCGCGATCCGCCGCCGGCCCGCCTGGCGCGGCTGGAACTGGCCGGCCGGCTCGCGGTGCTCGGCTGGGATGCGCTGCGCCTCGACGACCGGGAAATGCGCAGCCTGGCCCAGGTCGATGACGGCGGCGACGAACGCATCGTCGCCTGGCTCGACCGGCTGGACGGCTGGGCCGCCGGCGTGGCGATGCTGCGCGACCATCTCGCCCGCCAGCCGGGCGACGCCGCGATGCCGCTGCTCGAGGGGCGCGATGCCGTGTTCCGCTATTTCGCCGGCGAGATCCTCGAACGCATGCCGACCGCCACCCAGCACACGCTGCTGGCGCTGGCGCTCCTGCCGGGCGCCTCGGCGGAGGAAGCGGCCGGCCTGACCGGCAATCCGGAGGCCGGCCGGCTGCTCGACCAGCTCTACCACAGCAGGCTGTTCGTCGACCGCCGCGGCGCTGGCGAGCCGGTCTATCACTTCCATGCGCTGTTCCGCGAGTTCCTGCGCCACGAGCTCGGCCTGCGCCTGCCGGCCGCGGAACGCGCCGCGTTGTTCGCGCGGGCGGCGCAATTGCTGGAGCGCCACGACCGCCCCGACGACGCCGCGCGCCTGTACGAGGAGGCGCGCGACTGGCCGGCGCTGGCCGCGCTGCTGTTGCGGCGCGCCGACGCCATGCTGGCCGCGGGCCGCGGCGAGACCTGGCGCGAATGGTTCCGCCGCCTGCCGCCGGAGCTGGTCGATGCGCAGCACTGGCTGCGCTACTGGTACGGCGTGTCGCTGTGCCACGTCGATCCGCCGGCCGGCCGGGCGGCCCTCGAAGACGCCTTCCGCGGCTTCGGCGCCGCCGGCGCCTGCGCCGAGCAGATGCTGTGCGCCGCCGCCGTCGTCGATGCGTACTACTACGAGTGGGCCGACCTGCGCGCGCTGCCGGGCTGGATCGATGCGATGCAGGAAGGCATCGCGCGGCTCGACCTGGCTGCGCTCGAGCCGGAACAGGCGCTGATCCTGCATTCGCGGCTCGGACTGGCCCTGCAGTTCGTCGCGCCCGACCGCGATGCCTCGCACGCGCATCTCACCTCGGCGCTGGCGCTGCTCGACCGGGTGCAGCGCCCGGCCGACCGGCTCATGCACGGCGCCATCCTGCTGCACTACGCCAACTGGGTCGACGATCCCGACGTGGCGCGCCAGCTCGTCGCGGCCCTCGATCCGCTGGCGGACCTGCCCGAGATCGGCCCCTTCCACCGCGTGTGGTGGCGCGTGCAGAAGGCGTTCCGCATGCAGCTCGATGCCGACTACGCGGCGGCGCAGCGCGCCATCGACGAAGCCGGCGCGCTGGCGGCCCACTTCGGCCTGGAGCAGCTGACCTTCGAGCTGCAGCACACCGAAATCAGCGGCATGATCCTGACCGGCCGGCTCGACGAGGCGCGCCGGCTGCTGGACGACATCCAGCGCACGCTCAAGCGCAGCCGGCGGCTCTATGTCGCCTACCTGCACCAGATCGAGACGATGTGGCACGCCTTCGCCGGCAACGGACCGGAGATGCTGCGCGAGGCGCGCGCGGCCATCCGCGTCGGCGCGGAGTGCGGCCTGCCGGCGCTGCAGCAGACCATGTTCGACGTCTACCTGGCCTATGCCTGCGCCCAGAACGGCTTGTTCGAAGAGTCGCTGCGCTGCGTGGACGATGCGATCGCCTACGGCTACGCCGGCGACAAGGCCTTCCTGGCCACGCTGCGCGATTTCCTGCAGGCCTATGCGTTGCTCATGCAGGGCGACGAGGATGCCGCCGCCGGACTCCTGCGCGCCACGCTGGCGGAACACCGCGCGCGCCAGGCGAAATTCTTCCTGCGTCCCTTCCCGGCCGGTGCGGCGGCGCTGGCCGGCCTGGCGCTGCGGCATGGCATCGAAACCGATCATGTGCGCGGCATCATCGTGCGCCAGCGCCTGACGGCTCCGGATCGCTCGACCGCGGACTGGCCGTGGCCGGTCGCGGTGCGCAGCTTCGGCAAGTTCGCCATTGCGCTGCACGGCGAGCCGGCCGCCTTCGGGCGCAAGGCCCAGCAACGCCCGCTCGCGCTGCTCAAGGCCTTGCTGGCGGCAGGCGAGGGCGGCCGCCAGCAGCAGGCGCTCGGCGCGCAGTTGTGGCCGGATGCCGACGATGCGCGCGCCGCGCTCAACGTGACGGTGCACCGCCTGCGCAAGCTGCTCGGCAGCGACGACGCGGTGCTGGTCGCGGACGGACGCACCTGGCTCAATCCGGCGCTGGTGTGGTCGGACGTGGCGGCGCTCGGCGCCCTGTGCGAACGCATCGAGGCCCTTGGCGAGGACACGTCCTGCCAGCTGGCCGCGCGCTGCGCCGCCGACCTGCTGGCGCTCTATCGCGGCCCGTTCTGCGATGGCGACGAGGAAGCCTGGCTGCTGCCGGTGCGCGAACGCTGGCGCAACCGCTTCGTCGTCGCCGCCGGGCATCTCGGCAAGCTGTTCGAGGCGCGCGGCGACAGCGCCGGCGCGCAGCAGCTCTACCTGCGCGGGCTCGAGGTCGAGCCGCTGGCCGAGACCTTCTACCGCAACCTGATGCGCTGCGCCCATGCGCAGGGCGATCCGGCGGCGGCATTCAGCGCCTACCGGCGCTGCCGGGAGATGCTGTCCATCCTGCTGGGACGCGCGCCGGCGCCCGAGACCGAGCGGCTCGCGGTCGAACTCGGGCTGAAGTGAGCGCGTCCCGGCCACGGCGGCGCACCGATCACCGGCGAGCGGCCAGCGCCGGCTTGCCCGGCAGCGCCGCGCTCGCGCCGGAAGCCGGCGATCCCGCGGCGGGCGATTCCACCGGTGCGCCAGCGGTGGGCGTGCCGCTGCCGCGCGCCTGCGGCGCGCGCGGTTCCGGCACGCGGTTCTTCACGGCGGGCAGCGTGCGCAGGTAGGCGAAGATCGCCTCCAGGTCGCGGTCGCTGAAATTGTTGTAGACCGGGATCGGCATCGGCGGCAGGATCGGCCGGCCGCGGCCCATGCGGCGACCGGTGCGGAAGGTCGCCTTGAAATCCTCGACCGTCCATTTCCCCAGGCCGGTTTCCATGTCCGGCGTCAGGTTGGCCGTGAAGCTGGTGCCCCAGGGGCCGGACCAGGACGTCAGCGTCGATGACACGACCACGCCCCACGGACCTTCCGGCAGGGTGGGCGCGGGCGGCATCTGCAGCGTGTCCGGATGCCCGGACAGGTGGCGGCTCATGTCCGGCTCGGGACCGTTCGGTCCCGGCTTGAGCGGCGTATGGCAATCCATGCAGCCGGACGTGTTGACCAGCTGGCGCCCGCGTTCGATGCGGGCGCGGTCTTCGCTCTTCGGTGCGGCGAGCGCCTGGCCGGCGGCAAGGCTGGCGGCCACCAGCACGATGGCGGGCGCGAGGCGAGGGGGGAAACGATGCGAGGTCATGGTGACGATCTCCTTGTCAGTGGGTGAGTTCCCCGATCCAGCGGTGGAGCAGTTCGAGGGCTTGCGTGTCGGGCGCCGACGTGCCCAGGGGCGGCATCTGCAGGTGCGGCTGGCGCGAACGCATGCGTGCGATCAGCAGGCTGCGGTCGGGGAGGCCAGGCGCGACGATCGCGTCGACGACGGCGTCGTCCGACTGGCCGTAGCGGCCATGCCGGTCGAGTACGCTCTGCAGCACCTCGCGGCGCGAGGCGGCCGGATCGGCGGCGCGCTGCGCCAGCGTGAGCGACAACGGCGCCGCCCTGGACGAGGTGTTGTGGCAGTGACTGCAATTGCCGTGCAGGTAGCCGAGCGCGGCGCGTTCCACCGGCGTGTCGGCGACGATGCGCGGGGGCTGTTTCAGCAATGCCGGCGGCAGGTTGCGCAGCCGCCCGGAGGCGGCCAGGGTACGCAGGTCGGTACCGGCGTGCCGGCCGGCGCCGGGCGCGAGCGGGTCGCGGTCGGGCGACAGCTGCAGGGCCGTCAGACCGAGCACCGGTACGGGCGCACTGCCGTGGCAGGCAAGGCAATCGCGGCGCGAGGGCACGATGTGCAGGCCGCCGGGCGCGCCGGCGACGCGGACGCGGACCTCCCGTTCCGGCGCCAGCGTGGCGGCGCTGCCGTCCGCATTCCACAGGTAGGTGGCGAAGCGCCAGCCGCGGCGGGTCTTCTCCATGTAACGGGTTTCGACCGGGCGGCCTCCGAAGGAGAACTGCTTCCACAGGCGGGTGCCGACCGGGAATTCCCAGGCGTCGGGCCGTGCGGCATCGATGGCGCTGCCGGGCGGCAGGTACAGCCAGCGCGCCTTGTCGGCCCCGTCGGTCCAGAGCGGATACTGCGGCGAGAACGGCAGCGGCTTGCCGGGCAGGGAGACGGCCTTGCCCGCTGCCGGCGGCCTGGTTGCGGCGAAACCGGCGGCAGGGTCTCCGGTCGCGGCGAAACCGGTTGCCGCCAGTGTCGGCGGCAGCGGGCCGTCGTCCTGGCGCACGGCGTCGCGGCGCGCATCGGCGTTGCCGGCGAAGAGCAGGGCGAGCGTCAGCAGCAGGGGCGGGATGCGCTTCATGGTCAGGAGACGGTGTGTCGGGGACGGTGCGGTATCTCGGTCGATCAGCCGGCAGTCTGGCGCAGCGGCATGTACGGATCGCTTACCGATATCGCCGTGCGTGTCCGGCCGTCTGCAACCGGGGCCATTCCCTCCACCGGCCGGTCGAGAAAGCGGACCATGTGCCACGTGTCGGACCAGGTATCGCCATGCCGGATCGCGCGGCGCTCCAGGCCGTATTCGCGAAAGCCGACCGAGCGGTACAGGGCGAGCGCCGCCGCCTGGCCGGTGGTGACGCTCAGGTTGACCTGGCGCACGTCCCCGAGCGCCGTGGCGCCGGCCAGGGCCTGCATCAGCAGCGCGCGGGCGAGTCCGCGTCCGCGGAACGGCGGCAGCACGAACATGCTCCAGAGGTGCGCCTTGTGCGCCATGCCGGTGCCGGACTCGCGGTGCAGCGCCACCGCCCCGGCGAGCGTTCTCGCATCGTCCGCGAAGGCGCCGAGGACATAGCCGTCGCTGCGCGACAGCCGCTCGGCGAAGGCGGATTCCGGCAGCCGGATTTCTTCGTCGAGCGATACGGCGAAGGCGGCCGGGTCCTCGCGCAGCGCGGCCAGGCGCGCGGTGCGGAACAGGTCGGCATCGTTGGCGTCGAGGTGTCGGATGTACATGGCAATCGGCAGGCGGCATCCCGCCCGTTCGCTTCGGTCGGTGAAAGAGCGCATCGTCACGCGCGTGATCGGTCATTCGCCCGCGCGGCCTGCCAGCGGTCGAGGACGGCCCGCGCGCCGCCGTCGGCCGGGTCGAGCAAGGCGTCGTGCGCGGCGGTCCGGGCCGCGAGTTCGATCACGTAGCCGTTGGGATCGCGCAGGTAAAGCGAGCGGATGAAGCCGTGGTCGGAGATGCCGCGCGCCTCGAGGCCGGCCGCGCGGCATCGCTGCAGCATCGCGTCGAGCGTGGCCTCGTCGACCTCGAGCGCGATATGGAGATCGAAGTCGTGCTGGCATCGGAAGTCGAACGGCATGTCCGGCGCCTCGAAGAAGGCCAGGAAGGAGCCGTCGCCGAGCCGGTAGAACGTGTGCAGCACGTCGGTGCGGCGGCCGGTCTTGGTTTCGCGGATCTCCAGCGCGCCGGCCAGCGGCAGCCCGAGGAAGTCCTCGTAGAAGCGGCGCGTGGCTTCCGAGTCGCGGCAACGGTAGGCGCTGTGGTGCATGCCCCGGATCGTGGTTTGCATGACGGTCCCCGGTGTCAGGCCTGCAGCGTCACGAAGCGCGCATCGCGGAACGGCGCCACGAAGTGATCGCGGAATGCGGTGTTGACCGCTTCCCAGTTCGGCAGCGACGCCATGCGGTCGAGCCAGCGCGCGATCCGCGGATAGGGCGAGAAATCGAGATGGATGACTTCGCCGGCCGTCAGGATGGCTGCGCCGAAGTAGTCGGCCAGGCTGAGGCGCTCGCCGCAGAGATAAGGGGCGGACGGCGCCAGCAGGCTGCGGTCGAGCGTCTCCAGCCAGCGCACGCATTTGTCGCGCTTCCACGCCAGCATCGCCGCGTGCACGGCATCGTCCGGATGCCGGTGGGCCGCCATCAGTTGCGGATACAGCAGGCCGTAGCCGAAGTCGCGATAGAAGCCGGTGTTGAACCAGTCCAGGCGTTCATCGATGCGGGCACGCAGTTGCAGGTCGGCCGGATAGGCGTCCGAGCCGCAGCGCTGCGCCAGGTAGCGGAGGATGGCGGCGCTTTCGGTCAGACGGAAGTCGCCGTCCTCGAGCACCGGCACCTGGCCGTTCGGATTGATGCCGAGAAAGGGGTGCTGCAGGTGTTCGCCCTGGAACAGGTCGACCGGCTGGTATTCCAGCTCGAGACCGTGGTCGGCGGCGAACAGCATGATCGGCCGGCAAGTCGTCGAGACGGGATGGAAATAGAGCTTCATGTTGTCCTCCTGGCAATGCGCGCATCCTCGTCCGTCGGCCGGGCCAGCCTTCCTGCGCGGGACGGAAGGCGGCGGGCAATGCCGGACGGAGGACGACAGGCTAGGGGGAAGGCGTATACGGATCGATTACGGTTGGCGGATCCGGATGGGCCGCGCGGCCCGGCCGCAGCCGGCTGTCATGCGGCGATCCGGCGGCGCGGTCCTTGAACCGCGCACGGAGCGGGCAGGCACGGACGGGTCCGCGGAAAGACGTGAGCAGGGCGCAAGAAGGCTTGCGGCGGCAGAAGGACGGGGAAGGTCAGGATGGCCGCGGGCGCCTTGTCCGGCGCCGGCGAGGCGGGGACGGACCCGGATCAGGGGCCGGCCGGGTCCTCGCGCTCCGGCATCGCCTGCAACTGCCGCAGGCAATCGGCCTCGTGCGGGCTCAATCCCTTCAGCAGGCGCGGATCGTCCGGATTGAGGCGGTTGTGGCGCAACAGCAGATCGACCTTCGACAGGTAATCGCCCATCACCAGCGTGCGGCCCATGGGCGACAGCTCGGTGAACTTACGGTTGCCGCCCGCTTCCTCGATGGCGGCCGCCACCGGCGCCGGGAAGCGCCATTCGCGCGCGATGCTGCACGACAGGCCGCGCGTGCAGCGCATCAGGGCATGGCAGAAGCTTTCCGAGCCGATGACGTCGTCCTCGCCGGCCATCTGGTCGACCAGCCGCAGGGAGGCGATCAGGCCGACGTTCTGCGCCAGCCCTGCGAGGAAGGCATCGAAGGATGCGGTATCGCCGCGCTCGGCCAGGAGGCGGTTGGCGATCGCGCACTTTTCCGACTGGTCCCACAGGCGCGGCGCCACGGTGCGCGTCCAGGTGCCCGAGTTCAGGTCGAGGATGGGCTGGAACGCCACGCTGGTGATGAGCTGGCGCAGGCCGGCCTGGCCGAGCACCAGGATGGCCTGCTCGATGCTGGCGATATGCCGGTTGCGGTTGTACATCGCGCTGTTGGCCAGGCGCACCACGCCGGCCACCAGCACCACGTCATGGGAAATCATGCGCGCCAGCTCGTGGCCGGAGAAGTCGTCGCTGCGCAGCCGTTGCAGCAGTTGCGGAATCACGCCCGGCATGCGGCGCACCAGCGCGGCGCCGGACTGCTTCGAGTTGAGGATCTCGTTGAGCGAGGCGAGGATGCGATCCTCGAGCGGATTGGTGAAGGATTCGTCCTCGCCGCGGTCGTCGAACAGCCAGTTGGTGAAATTGGCATTGACATCGGCCCGCTGCATGGCCGACAGCATCGACGGCTGGCCGCCCGAGGCGGTCTGCGTGCCGGTCAGCGGCGCCAGCGTGTCCGCCGGCCCGGTGTCGGCGGGCGCGCCGGCCTCGTCTGCCACGGCGGCGGAACCCGCCGGCGGGTGCACCGGCGGCGAAGGCGAGAACAGGCGGCGTAACCAGGCGACCATCGGCAGTCCGATCCGGAAAGGGTTGGCAGGGCGTACCGGCACTATGGTACTGCCGGCCGCCCGCGCCGGCCTACCGCCGCATGCGCGCAGGCATGCGGGGCGGGGCTTTTGCGCAACAGGGGGCGGGTTTCAGCCGGCGCGCAGGTGCCGCCCGAGGAAGTCGAACACGCCGTCGTACCAGGCGATGCTGTTGTTCGGCTTGAGGATCCAGTGGTTCTCGTCGGGGAAGATCATCAGCTCGCTGTCGACGCCGTGGTACTGCAGCGCCTCGAACAAGGCCAGCCCCTCGCCGACCGGCACGCGGTAGTCGAGGTCGCCGTGGATCACCAGCGCCGGGCTCTTCCAGTTGGCCATGCAGCGCGACGGCGAATAACGGTCGAAGGCCGCCGGATCGCTGTACGGCTCGCCGGCCATCTCGAGCATCCAGAAGGCCGGCAGGTCGGTCACGCCGGTGAAGGCCGACATCGAATACACGCTGGCGTGGGTGACGAGGCAGCGGAAGCGGTCGGTCTGCGTGCCGATCCAGTTGGTCATGTAGCCGCCGAACGAGCCGCCCATGGCCGCCATGCGGCCGGCATCCACGTCGGCGCGCGCGCACAGGGCATCGGTGACGGCCATCAGGTCCTCATAACACTGCTTGCCCCAGACGTTGCCCCAGATGCCGTCGATGAAGCGCTGGCCGAAGCCGGTCGAGCCGCGCGGGTTCGGCAGGCAGACCGCATACCCTTGGGCGACCGCGGTCAGCGGGTTCCAGCGCCAGTGCCAGCCGTCGCCCCACGAAGCCATCGGGCCGCCATGGATCCACAGCAGCGTCGGCAGCGGGCCGTCCGCCGCGGTGTGGCCGGCAGGCTTGAGCAGGCGGGCCTGAATCGGCGTGCCGTCGGTGGAGGGGACGCTCAGGTCCTCGATGGCGACGCCGGCCTGCTGCGGATCGCAGCCGGACAGCCGCGCCGGAATCGACAGCGCGCGGTCTTCCAGCCGCAGCACGAAGGGCTCCGGCGGATGCAGCAGGGAAGAGCGCGTGCCGGCCAGCACGCCGCCGCCGGCATGCACATGGCCATGCGTGCCGCCCTCCGTCAGTCGCGCCACCGCGCCGCTGGCGATGTCGATCGCGAACACCGGCGTGGCGGCCGCGTCGTCGGCGGTCGCGTACAGCGTGCGGCCATCGGCGCTGAAGCAGGCCGGCGACGGCCAGGCATCCCAGTCCGGCGCCAGCGCGCGCATGGTGCCGGTCCCGAGGTCGATCAGCTGCAGGTCGGTGAACACGCAGCGCTGCGCCGGGCGCGATTCGCGCGCGCAGGCGACCGTCTTGCCATCGGGCGAGAACACCGGTTCGGCCAAGGCGGTCAGCGGCGCGCCGCCGAACACGCGCGACGAACCGCCGGCCACGTCGAAGACTTCGATCGCCACATCATGCACGCGGTCGCCGCCGATTTCCGCCCGCGTGACCGCGATGCGGCTGCCGTCCGGCGAGACGTCGAAGCCCGCCTCGCGGTATTCCTGGCCGGCGGCGGGCGTCAGGTCGCGCCGCGCGCCGCCGGCACTGTCGCAGACGATCACGTGCGGCACGGCCTCTGGCAGCCAGTGGTCCCAGTGGCGTACCGGCATGCTCTTGTAGCGCAGCACCGACGGGCCTTTCTTCGCGCGGTCGGTCGCCGTCTTGCGTTGCTCGTCGTGCGGCACGCCCGGCAACACCGGCGCCAGCATCGCCAGGCAATCGCCGGCGCGGGCAAAGCGGAAGCCGGCGACGCCGAGCGGCTCGTCGGTCAGGCGCTGCGGTTCGCCGCCCTGCGCCGGGAGGATCCAGACCTGCGCGCGCTTCTCGGCATCGGCATCGACCTCGCCGTCGGCATCGACGCGATTGCTGAGGAAGCCGAGCGCGCCGTCGGCACGGAAGCACGGCGACGTGTCGCGGCTCTTGCCGCGCGTGAGCTGCACCGGCGCGCCGCCGTCGAGCGGCACGCGCCACAGGTCGCAGGCGTACCTGCTGCCGTCGTGATTGAGCCGCTCGACGGCCGCCGCCATCCACGTGGCGCACGGCGACAGGGCAACGGCGGACACGCGTTTCAGGGCGACGAGCGCGCGGACATCGAACGAGGAAGCGCCGGCGGGCGCGCCGGACGAGGAACTGGAGGAGCGGTCGGTCATGGTGACATGTGGCGGGAGGAGGAAAGCGTCGATCCTAACCGAGCCGCACGGCCGGCGTCGATGCGCACTGCGGCATCATGCAGATTCCCGCACAAAGTCATGCGCGGCAGCGAAGAGAGCATGGCAGGCGCGGCGGTGCCGGACGAGGCGACGCCCGACGCACCGGCGCCCGACGCATCGGCGCCCGACGCATCGGCGCCCGACGCATCGGCGCCCTGCGTCACCGGTCGAGCATCAGCACCATGTACGCATCGTCGAGCCATTCGCCGCCGACCCGCATCGAGCGCGGTTCGATGCCCCAGACGGTGAAGCCGAGCGAGCGGTACAGCGCCAGGGCGTGCGCATTGTGCGCACCGGTGACCAGCGTCAGCTGGCGCACGTCCTGCATGCCGTGCGCCACGTCGATGACAGCCTGCACCAGCGCGCGGGCGATGCCGCGGCCGCGATGGGCGGGATGGGTGTAGACCGCACGCACGATCGCCTTGTGGCGCACCTTGGCGCGCGGATCGCGCTGCACGCCGGCGGTGCCGACCAGCGCGCCGTTGTCGTGGAAGGCGCCGAACAGGCGGACATTGCCGGACGGCGCCAGCATTGCCGCCACCTCGACCGGATTGGCCGCGCGGATGTCGGCCAGCTCGGCCACCATCGAGGAGGGCGATTCTTCGGCCGCCACCAGGCGCAGGGCCTGGAAGGCGGGGGCATCGTCCGGCGTCAGCAGCCGGATCGTGGCCGGATGGGTTGGCTGGGCCGGCTGGTTCAGGAGATTTCCTCGACCCGGTGGCAGGCCACCAGGCGGCCGTCGAAGGAGCGCGGCAGCGGGATCTCGGCACGGCAGCGCTCGGTCGCGTGCGGGCAGCGGTTGTTGAACGCGCAGCCGGGCGGCGGATTGAGCGGCGACGGCAGTTCGCCCGGCAGCATCATCTTCTGCTGGCGCTGGGCCGGATCGATGCGCGGTGTGGAGGCGAACAGCGCGCGCGTGTACGGATGCAGCGGCTTCGTGAAGACCTGCTCCCTGGTGCCGTGCTCGACCATCTTGCCGAGATACATCACCAGCACCTCGTCGGCGATGTGCTCGACCACCGACAGGTTGTGCGAGATGAACAGGTAGGACACGCCGGTCTGCTGCTGCAGGTCCATCAGGAGGTTGAGCACCTGCGCCTGGATCGACACGTCGAGCGCGGACACCGGTTCGTCGGCCACGATCACCTTCGGATCGAGCATCAGCGCGCGCGCGATGGCGATGCGCTGGCGCTGGCCGCCGGAGAACATGTGCGGATAGCGCGCATAGTGCTCCGGGCGCAGGCCGACCTTGGCCATCATCGCGCGTGCCTTGGCGGCGCGCTCGTCCTTCGACAGGTCGGTGTTGATGACCAGCGGTTCCTCCAGCATCGCGCCGACCTTCTTGCGCGGATTGAGGCTGGCGTAGGGATTCTGGAACACCATCTGCACATGCGAGCGCACGCGCTTCAGGGTGGCCTTGTCGGCGCCGGTGATGTTGGTGCCGGCCAGCCACAGCTCGCCCGAGGTGGGCGGCTCGATCATCGTGACCTGGCGCGCCAGCGTGGACTTGCCGCAGCCCGATTCGCCGACCACGGCCAGCGTCCTGCCGGCGGTCAGCGTGAACGACACGCCGTCGAGCGCGCGTGCCGTGGCCTTGGGTTTCAGGAAGCCCTGCGAGACCGGGTAATGCTTGGCCAGGTTCTTCGCTTCGAGCAGGGTGGTGGGTTTCGTCATGGTGCGACCTTGTTCCGTTATTCCGTCACCCCGGCGGCAGCCGGGGCCCAGCGTCGTGTTCTCAGTGCCGTAGCGTCGGCGTCATGACCTGAGGGGGGAACACGCCGCCGGATCCCGGCTTGCGCCGCGATGACGGTGCGGGCGGATTCCCTCCTGTGCGTCATGGCCGTCTTTCCGTCACGCCGCCTGCTGGCGGTCGCGTTCCCAGTGGCCGGTGGGGTGGCCTTCCGCGTCGAGCGGATAGTGGCAGCGCGACTGCGCGCCCGGCACGCCGTCCAGCGCCGGGCGCTCCGCATGGCAGCGCGCGGTGGCGTACTGGCAGCGCGGCGACAAGAGGCAGCCGTGCGGCCGGTCGTAGGCGCCCGGCACCACGCCCGGGATGGTCTGCAGGCGGGCGCGGCCGATGTTGTGCTCGGGCAGCGCGGCCAGCAGGGCCTGGGTATAGGGATGACGCGGGCGGTCGAAGATCTCCGGCACGGTGCCGGTCTCGACCACCTGGCCGGCGTACATCACGACGACGCGCTGGGCCGTCTGCGCCACCACGGCCAGGTCGTGGGTGATCAGCATCAGCGCCATGCCGCGCTCGCGCTGCAGCTGCAGCAGCAGTTCGAGGATCTGCGCCTGCACCGTCACGTCCAGCGCGGTCGTCGGCTCGTCGGCGATCAGCAGGCGCGGATTGCAGGCCAGTCCCATCGCGATCATCACGCGCTGGCTCATGCCGCCGGACAGCTGGTGCGGATAGGCGTCCAGGCGGCGTTCCGGGTCGGGGATCTCGACCAGCTTCAGCAGCGCCAGCGCCTTCGCGCGCAGCTCCTTGTCGGACGCCTTGCCCTCGTGCACGCGCAGGGTTTCCATCAGCTGATAGGCCACGGTGAAGCAGGGGTTCAGCGAGGTCATCGGATCCTGGAAGATCATCGCGATGTCCTTGCCGAGCAGGTCGCGCCTTTCCTTGTCCGACATCTTGAGCATCTCGCGGCCGTCGAAGGCCATGCGGTCGGCCTTCACGCGGCCCGGATAGTCGATCAGGCCCATCAGCGCGAGCGAGGTGACGCTCTTGCCGGAACCGGATTCGCCGACGATGCCGACGACCTCGCCGGGATGGATCTGCAGGTCGAGGCCGTCGACGGCGGTGAACGGCGCCGAGGTCGAGCCGAATTCGACGCGCAGGTTCTGGATATCGAGGAGTGCCATGTGGGTTTCCTTAAGTGCCGTTCGGCGCGCTCAGCGCTTGAGTTTCGGATCGAGCGCGTCGCGCAGGCCGTCGCCCATCAGGTTGAAGGCCAGCACCGAGACCAGGATCGCGAGTCCCGGGAAGGTCACCACCCACCAGGCGCTCTGGATGAATTCGAGGGCCGAGGCCAGCATCGAGCCCCATTCCGGGATCGGCGGCTGCGCGCCCAGGCCCAGGAAGCCCAGCGCGGCGGCATCGAGGATGGCGGCCGAGAAGCCCAGCGTGGCCTGCACGATCAGCGGCGCCGCGCAGTTCGGCAGCACGGTGTTGAACATCAGGCGCACGGTGCCGGCGCCGGCGATGCGCGAGGCGTTGACGTAATCCTTCTGCAGCTCGCCGATCACCGCCGCGCGCGTCAGGCGCACGTAGTGCGGCAGCATCACGATGGCGATCGCGTACATCGCGTTCATCAGGCCCGGGCCGAGGATGGCGATCACCGCCACCGCCAGCAGCAGGCTCGGCAGCGCCAGCATGATGTCCATCGCGCGCATGATGGCGATCTCGGTCTTGCCCCGGAAGAAGCCCGCGACCAGGCCCAGCACGATGCCGGCGCCCAGCGACAGCGACACCGACACCAGGCCGATGAACAGCGACAGGCGGGTGCCGTGGATCAGGCGCGACAGGATGTCGCGGCCGACCGGGTCGGTGCCGAGGATGAACTGCGACGAGCCGCCCTCGACCCAGGCCGGCGGCACCAGCGTGTGGTCGCGGTATTGCTCGATCGGCGAATGCGGCGCGATCACGTCGGCCAGCAGCGCCAGCACGACGAGGATGCCGACCACGACCAGGCCGATGACGGCGCCGCGGTTCTGGCGGAAGTAGTCCCACAGTTCGCGCAGCGGGTGCGGCGGCGCGGCCATCGGGGTGGCGGCGGTGGTGGCCGGGATGACGGCGGCAGCGGCGGCGGAGGTCGCCAGCGATGCGGTGTCCGGATCGGCGGCGGCGCCGAGCTTGGTGGTGTCGGTAGTCATGTCAGTGGTGGCGGATACGCGGGTTGACGACGCCGTAGAGCAGGTCCACGACCAGGTTGACGACGATGATGATGGTGGCCGACATCAGGATGCCGCCCTGGACCACCGGATAGTCGCGGCGGTGGATCGCCTCGACCAGCCACTTGCCGATGCCCGGCCAGGAGAAGATGGTCTCGGTCAGGATCGCGCCGGCCAGCAGCGTGCCGACCTGCAGGCCGATCACGGTGATGACCGGGATCAGCGCGTTGCGCAGCGCATGCACGCCGATCACGCGCAGGCGCGACAGGCCCTTGGCGCGCGCGGTGCGCACATAATCCTCGCGCAGCACTTCCAGCATCGCGGAACGGGTCATGCGGGCGATCACCGCCAGCGGGATGGTGCCCAGCGCGACGGTGGGCAGGATCAGGTGGCGCACGGCCGACCTGAATGCGCCTTCCTCGCCCGACAGCAGGCTGTCGATCAGCATGAAGCCGGTCACCGGCGGGATGTCGTAGATGATTTCCATGCGGCCCGACACCGGCGTCCAGCCGAGCGTGACCGAGAACAGCATGATCAGCAGCAGCGCCCACCAGAAGATCGGCATCGAATAGCCGGTCAGCGACACGCCCATGACCGAGTAGTCGAGCACGGTGTTGCGCTTGAGCGCGGCGATCATGCCGGCCGGCAGGCCGATCAGCACCGCGAACAGGATGGCGCAGATCGACAGTTCCAGCGTGGCCGGGAACAGCGTGAGGAATTCCCGCAGCACCGGCTCGTGGGTCACGATCGAATTGCCGAGGTCGCCCTGCACCACGTTGCCGAGATAGGACAGGTACTGGACATACAGCGGCCGGTCGAGCCCGAACTCATGCCGCAGCGCAGCATAGCGTTCCTCGGTCATGCCGCGTTCGCCGGACATGGCTTCCACGGCATCGCCGGGAATCATGTGGATCAGGGAAAAGACGAGGAGGGTGATGCCGAGGAACGTCGGTATGACCAACGCTGCCCGGCGCAAGAGGAAACCGAACATGATTGTTGCGCCTATCCTGGTGTGTGCGGGGGTGCGAGGGCGGCCTGCCTCGTGAGCGGGCGCCGGTGCGATGGGTCGCGATTATACATAGGTCCGGTTTGTTTCAGTCCGCCGATGTGCGTTGCCTTGATGGCAACGTGCGCGGAACGGCGCGGATGGCGCGGCTCTGCGGAGGCGGCCGCGACGGCAGGAGTCGGGCAACACCGTCCGGTAGTCGGCCGCCAGCACCGTGTTGCCAAGGCTGTCGAGCGCATAGCGCGCCTCGGCCGCGCCCTTGCCGGTGCACAGGATCAGTCCCGCCGGCGGGTTGTCGCCGGGCTTCATCCAGTGTTCGCGGGCATAGTGGAGAACCATGTGCATCTGGCCGGCGTCGGCGTGGCTGAACCTGCCGGCCTTCAGGTCGATGAGCAGCAGGCATTTCAGCCTGCGGTGGGAGAACAGCAGGTCGACGCGGAAGCAGCTGTCGTCGAGGCGCAGCCGGCGCTGGCGGCCGACGAAGGAAAAGTCGTCGCCCAGCTCCGGCAGGAAGTCGGCCAGGTGGCGGACCAGGGGAGCGGGAAGGCGCGGGCCAGCATGGGCAGGCCCGAGTGCGCCCCGGAGGCTGCCGGCCAGGTTGCCGGCGGTAATGCAGATTTGCCAGATGATTTCTGGCGAATCGTGGCACACGCCGAGCCGGCTGAAGCGGCATGCAGGATGCTCTCGGGCGGCCAGGCGAGGTAGAACTGCCGCATCTGCTGCAGGTTCTGCCGGCTGAAACCGCGGCCGAAGCGCGTCGTCAGATCCGCGGAAAGGCGCTCGATCAATGCTTCGCCATACGCCGCCCGCTCCTGTCCTCCCTGGTCGTATTCGACGATCCGCCGGTGGCGATCGCAAGGGTGCAAGCATCGTGAGCCTTGCCGCGGCATGGGCCGACGGCGGCCGCCAGGCGATCAAAACCTCACCGGCCGGCCAAAGAAAAAGGCCCGGAACACGTCCGGGCCTTCCAGTCGCGACAGCGCGGGAATTACTTCGCCAGGTCCACGTACTTGAAGTAGTGGTGGGCGGTCGCATCCATCACGAAATTCTTCACTTCCTTGCGGACCGGGGTGAAGCGCACCGAGTGGGCGATGGTGATGAACGGGACTTCCTCGTGCACGACTTCCTGCGCCTTCTCGTACAGCTTCGCGCGTTCCGCCTGCTTCGGGGTCAGCTTGGCCTTCTGGAACGCGTCCTCGAAGTCCTTGTTGCACCAGCGGGCCACGTTGCCACCCGACTTGGCCGCATCGCAGGACAGCAGCGGGCCGAAGAAGTTGTCCGGGTCGCCGTTGTCGCCCGACCAGCCGAACATCATCGCCTGCTGTTCGCCGGTCTTGGAGCGCTTCTTGTACTCGCCCCATTCATAGGTCAAGAGCTTGGTCTTGACGCCGATCTTGGCCCAGTCGGCCTGGATCAGCTCGGCCATGCGCTTGCCGTCCGGGTTGTACGGGCGGGTCACCGGCAGGTACCACAGCTCGACCTCGAAGCCGTTCGGGAAGCCGGCCTTGGCCAGCATGTCCTTGGCCTTGGCCGGATCGTACGGACGGTCCTTGATCTTGTCGTTGTAGCCCCACATCATCGGCGGCAGCGGGTTCTTGGCGACCTGGCCGGCGCCCTGGAACACCGACTTGAGGATCGACTGCTTGTCCACCGCCATCGCCAGCGCCTGGCGCACCGCCTTGTTGTCGAACGGCTTCTTCTCGACGTTGAAGGCGACGTAGCCGATGTTCAGGCCTTCCTTCTGCAGCAGATTGATGTTCGGATCCTTCTTCATCGCCTCGATGTCGGCCGGCTTCGGGAAGGCCATCACGTGGCATTCGCCGGCTTTCAGCTTGGCGTAGCGGACCGAGGCGTCCGGGGTGATCGCGTAGATCAGGTTGTCGATCTTCGGGCGGCCTTCCCAGTACTGCTCGTGCGCCTTGTAGCGGATGTTGGCGTCCTTCTTGTACGACACGAACTGGAAGGCGCCGGTGCCGATCGGCTCGCGGTCCACCATGTCAGGGGTGTTGGCGGCCTTCATCTTGTCGGCATACTCGGCCGAGTGGATCGACATGAAGTCCATCGCCACGTTGGCGAGGAACGGCGCTTCCGGATGCTTGAGCTTGAAGCGGACGGTGTACGGATCGACCTTTTCGACCTTGTCGACGATCTTGCTCATGCCCATGTCTTCGAAATAGGCGAAGGTCTGGCCGGCGGTGACCTTGTGGAACGGATGGTTCGGGTCGGCCTGGCGCATGAACGAGAAGATCACGTCGTCGGCATTGAAGTCGCGGGTCGGCTTGAACTTGGCGTTGCTGTGGAACTTGACGCCTTTCCGCAGCTTGAAGGTGTAGGTCAGGCCGTCGGGCGAGACTTCCCAGGACTCGGCGAGCGCCGGGATGATCTCGGTGGTGCCGAGCTTGAACTCGACCAGGCGGTTGAACATCGGCACGGCCGAGGCGTCCGCCGTGGTGCCGGTGGTGAAGAACTGCGGATTGAAGCCTTCCGGGCTGCCTTCCGAGCAGTACACCAGCGTCTTTGCCGCCATCGCCACGCCGGCCGTCGCGGCCAGGACGGCGAACACGCCCGTCTTCAGAATGAAACGACCTGTTTTCATATGTTGTTGATCTCCACCGTGGCCGGCCGGCCGTCGTGGGGCCGTGCCGGGTTGTCGTTGATTGAACGCGGGGCGGTGCGCGCCCGCTCCCGTCGGGACGCCTATTCTAGTGCGAATGCGGCTGGAAAGTGGCCATCCCGGAAACCTTGCGCAAGGCGGCAGTGTAGTGGAAATCGGCGTGCGTGGCCGAAAAATCCTTGCCCGGCCGCCACATGTGTTTGAGCTCGCACAAACCGTGCGGCACTTGCGCCGTGCATGGTGCATCGCATCATGCACGGGGGCGCCCAAGGCGATGGCGATCGCGTTCAGCAGCTCGTCCTGCTCGCCCGGATCCACGGCGCGCAGCCGCGTGAAACCGGAGGCAGTGAGCCTGACATCGGCGAACAGACCCGTCGGGTCCTCGTGAAAATGCAGGAATGCCGCGCCGCGATGGTAGAAGATGCCTGGCTTGCGTTCCAGCAGTGCCGGATGTCGGCGGATACGGTCCAGCAGGGGCGCCAGAACGGCAAGCGAGGCGGGGCCGGCGCGTTTCATGATGTTTCCCGCCTTACAGCAGCGCGATGCCGAAGCGCCGCACCAGCAGCGCGAAGGCGGCGAAGCAGGCGGCCGTCAGCACGACCGATGCGCCCAATGTCGCCCAGAAACCGATGCGCGGCAGCAGCCATGGAAACGCCAGGAACATCGGCAGCGTCGGCACCACGTACCAGAAGGTGTACCAGGCGTGGTTGGCGATCTTCTCGGCCGGCTGGCGCTCGACGTATAGCCAGATCAATGCCAGCACGGTGACCAGCGGCAGCGCCGCGACCAGGCCGCCGAGCCTGTCGCTGCGTTTCGCGCATTCCGAGACGAGCACGACGACGGCGGCGGTGACGAGATACTTGGTGACGAGCCAGGCCATGGGGGTGCGGTGCGGGTGGCGGGATGCCGATTCTACCGCGCCGTCAATGCCGCCACGATCGACGCCCGGTAGCCGGCCGGCAGGTCGACCGGCAGCGCATCGGCCGCGAACAGGCCGAGCCGGGCGTGCTCGTGGCTGATGACGGGCGCGAAGGTGCCGGCCAGCGTGCAGCGATAGGTCACGATGAACACGTGCTTGCCCGGGATGACCTCGAACAGATAGGCATCGAGCGGGGCGCCGACCTCGACCGCCAGGCCGAGCTCTTCGCCGATTTCGCGCGCCAGGCATTGCGGCGGCGTCTCGCCGGCCTCGATGCGGCCGCCCGGCAGCTCCCATTCCTCGCGTTCGTTCAGCAGGAGCACCACTTCACGGGCGGGCGAGAGCAGCACGCCCTTGATCGAGACCGGATACATCGCATTCCTTCAGTCGGCAGGCAGATCGGCGCAGGCCAGCAGTGTCGGCAGGCCGGCGAACAGTTCCGCGAAGGCGGCGCGCAGCCGCGTGCGGGCGGATTCCCATGCTACCGGATCGCGCGGCGGCATGCCGAGCTCGTCGATGCGGCTGCAGTCGAGATAGTTCGTGTAGCGCAGCTCGACCTGCAGCGCCTGCACCGCCGGACGTCGCGCGTGCGAACGCACGACATGTCCGCCGGCATAGACCTTGTTGCGGGCGACGCCGAATCCCTGGCCGGCCAGCGCGCCGGCAACGGCGGTCGTGACGAAGGGGTCGCAGCTCGCGCCATGCACATCGCCCAGGCAGATGTCGTCATCGATCGGGCCCATGAAGCTGTGCAGGTCGAGCAGCAGCACGCCGCCGAAGCGCGCCGCCACGTCGTCCAGCAGTGCCCTCAGCACCGCATGCCAGGGCGTGTGGAAGGTCGCCAGCCGGGCCTGCAGTTCGCGCTGACCGGGTGGCTCGGCGTAGACCGGCGCGCCATGGGCATTGGTCGCCGCCACCACGGCGCTGCGGAAGTCGCCGTACACCATGCCCGCCGGGTCGCGGTTCAGGTCGGCCACATAGCGGCTGTGCGTGGCCTCGATCACGGTCGCGCCGAGATCGGGCAGGAAATCGTAGAGTTCGCCGAGATACCAGTCGGTATTGCGCAGCCAGGCGCGCTGCGCCGGCGTGAAGCGCGCGCGGATGGCGGGCGGCACATGCAGGCCGCTGTGCGGCAGGCTCGCCACCACCGGCACCGGGGCGGCGCGCGGCGTGTGCAGCAGGAAGATCGGCGGCGCGGCGGGCGTGTCGCCCGGCGCCGGGAAGGACGGCTGGATGGTCATGTCGTGGTCGTGTGGCGGCAAGTGCGCCAGTCTACCGGCGGCTCGACCGGCCTGCTGTGCCCCGATCCCCATCCCGGCCGCGCAGGCTCAGAGCACCTCGCCGAATTGAATGTCCGGCACCAGGTTCGTGTAGTTCGGCACGTCCGCCAGGATGCGGCCGACATGCACGCCCAGTCCTTCCTGCAGGCGCGCCATGTCCTCGAAATAGATGGTGCCGACGGCGATGTGGCGCGGCGCCTCGCCCTGGCTGCCGGACAGGCAGCGCTCGACCTCGAAGCGGATCGCGCCGTACGGGCGCATCAGTTCCATCACCATCGGGAAATGGGTGCCGGCGTAGTAGTCGAAATCGAACTTCGCGTCGGGACTGTTCTGGTAGTAGGCGTTCACGCGGATCATGGCGTTCTCCTTGCGTGTCAGGTGCAGCGGCGCAGCGCCTCGATGTCGGCGCCGACGATGTGCTGCAGGTTGCGGGTGATTTTCTCTACCGGCCAGTTCCACCAGGCGATCTCGCGCAGGGCGGTGACGGTCTCGTCGGGAAAGCGCTGCTTGAGCACGCGCGCCGGGTTGCCGCCGACGATGGTGTAGGGCGGCACGTCCGACACCACCACCGAGCGCGACGCCACGATGGCGCCGTCGCCGATGCGCACGCCCGGCATCACCAGCGCTTCATAGCCGAGCCAGACATCGTTGCCGACGACGGTGTCGCCCTTGTCGGGCAAGGTGCCTGCGGCCGGCGCCGACGATTCCCAGCCGTTTCCGAACACGTAGAACGGATAGGTCGAGAAGCCGCCCAGGAAATGGTTGGCGCCGTTCATGATGAACTTCACGCCGCGCGCGATCGCGCAGAACCTGCCGATCACCAGCCTGTCGCCGCGGAAGTGGTAGAGCACGTTGCGCTCGAAGTCCTCGGCGCCGGCGGGGTCGTCGTAGTAGGTGTAGTCGCCGATGACGATGTCGGGATTCTTCACCGTGTTCTTGATGAAGCACACCTGGGGAAATCCCTGCATCGGGTGGATGGCGTCGGGACTGGGTCCGTGCATGGCAACCTCGTGATCAGGAAGGCGGCGCCGACCGCCGCCGGGGTTGCGAGGATAGCATGCTGCCGCACCGCCGGGCATGGCGGACCCGGATCAGGGCACGCTGGTGCCGGTCGAGGCGGACCAGATCGCGAACCACTGCTCGCGCGTCAGCCGCAGGTGCGCCGCCTTCACCGCGTCGCGCGCGGCCAGGATGCGGCGCGAGCCGGTCAGCACCAGCGGCTTCGACGGATGCATCATCACCCAGGCGTAGACGATCGCCGTCGGCGAGGTGTCGTATTCCGTGGCCAGTTCGAGCAGCAGCTTGCGCACCCGCTCCGCCTGCGGCGTGTGCTCGGCGAACAGGCGGCCGCCGGCCAGCGCCGACCAGATCATCGGCGACACGCGCAGGCGCTGGCACTGGTCCAGCGTGCCGTCGTGCAGCGGCGCCAGGTGCAGCGGCGACAGCTCCACCTGGTTGGTCACCAGCGGGAAGCGCGAGGCCAGCAGGTCGAATTGCGCCGGCGTGAAATTCGATACGCCGAAGTGCCGCACCTTGCCGGCGTCGCGCAGCGCCGTGAAGGTTTCCGCCAGCTCGTCGGCATCCATCAGCGGATCGGGGCGGTGGATCAGCAGCAGGTCGATGCGGTCGGTGCGCATCTGCGCCAGGGAATTCTCGACCGAGGCGACGATGTGCCCGCGCGTGGTGTCGTAGTGCTGCAGCCGGTGGTCGGGGCGGTTCTTCGACACCAGCTTGATGCCGCACTTGGTGACGATCTCGATGCGGTCGCGCAGCGACGGCTTGCCCGCCAGGATCTCGCCGAACAGCGCTTCGCCTTCGTAGTCGCCGTAGATGTCGGCATGGTCGGTGGTGGTGATGCCCATCTCGATGGCCTGCTCGAGGAAGGCCTGGCGTTCCAGCGGCGTGAGGTCCCAGCTGTTCAGCCGCCACAGGCCGAGCACGACGCGGGAGAGTTCGGGACCGTTCGGGGCGATGGCGAGGCGGGGCGATTGCATGGGATGCTCCTGGATGCGCGGGCGGCGCGGGGTGGTTGACGGAAGCCGGAAGTATAGGACAAATGACAAGTTGCCGGACCGGCAAGTTCAATGCGCGGGCGGCGATGTCGCCTGCCGTGTCGCCCGGAACGCAGCGCAGCCGGCGGCAAAAGCCGGTATGCTCACGCGTGCGCCGCGCATTGTCCGGCATCAACATCTGTCCGACACCGCTTGTTCGACACTGCACCCGCCTGCCTGCCATGAACGTCTTCACCTACGGATCCCTCATGTTCCCCGATGTCTGGGAGCGCGTCGTGCGCGGCCGCTATCGCGCGGTGCGGGCCGTCGCCGACGGCCATGCGCGCTTCGCCATCGACGGCGAGACCTATCCGGGCATGGTGCCGGCCGCCGGGGGCAGCGTCGAGGGCGTCCTGTACATCGATGTCGATGCCGCCGACCTGGCCGCGCTGGACGCGTTCGAGGGCGCGGATTACCGGCGCGACACGATCCGCGTCGGGACCGACCACGGCAGCGTGGACGCCGCCACCTATATCTACCTGCGCAGCGCGCGCCTGCTCGACCGCCCGTGGGAGCCGGATGCCTTCCAGAAGCAGCGCTTCCTCGACAGCTACTGCCGGGAGCGCCTGGGAAGCTGATCCCTGCGTCCGCCACGGGCCGGCGGGCGCAGGCGAGCCGGTATAATCCGGTAATTCTTCATCCCACCCGGCCGACAGGCCGCATCCGCTCATGCTCGCATCACAAAAACAACAGATCATCGACCTGTTCCAGGCGGCGCTCGCCCCGATCGTCGCCGGCACCGACCTGCAACCGACCGTGGCGCTGGAGCGCCCGCGCGATCCGTCGCACGGCGACATCGCCTGCAACATCGCGATGCAGCTGGCCAAGCCGCTGAAGAAGAACCCGCGCGAACTGGCCCAGGCCATCGTCGACACCGTGCTGGCGGCCCCGGGCCGCGCCGGCCTCATCGACAGCGTCGAGATCGCCGGCCCCGGCTTCATCAACGTGCGCGTCTCGGCGGCCGCCAAGCAGGCGGTGGTGAAGACGGTGCTGGCCGAGGGCGAACGCTTCGGCCGCGGCAACGCCGGCGCCGGCAAGAAGGTGATGATCGAATTCGTCTCGGCCAACCCGACCGGCCCGCTGCATGTCGGCCACGGCCGCCAGGGCGCGCTCGGCGATGCGCTGTCCTCGCTGTTCGCGGCCAGCGGCTACGACGTCACCCGCGAGTTCTACTACAACGACGCCGGCGTGCAGATCGCCACGCTGGCGATTTCGGTGCAGGCGCGCGCGAAGGGCTTGAAACCCGGTGACGCCGGCTGGCCCGAGTCGGCCTACAACGGCGACTACATCGCCGACATCGCCGCCGATTTCCTGGCGAAGAAGACGGTCGCCGCCACGGACGGCGAGCCGGCCACCGCCAGCGGCGACGTCGAGGATATCGAGTCGATCCGCAAGTTCGCGGTCGCCTACCTGCGCCACGAGCAGGACCTCGACCTGCAGGCTTTCGGCGTGAAGTTCGACAACTACTATCTCGAATCCTCGCTGTACACCGACGGCAAGGTCGATGCCGCCGTCGACGCGCTGATCAAGGCCGGCAAGACCTACGAGCAGGACGGCGCGCTGTGGCTGCGCACCACCGAGTACGGCGACGACAAGGACCGCGTGATGCGCAAGTCCGACGGCACCTACACCTATTTCGTGCCGGACGTGGCCTATCACGTCACCAAGTGGCAGCGCGGTTATTCGAAGGTCATCAACGTGCAGGGCAGCGACCACCACGGCACCGTGGCGCGCGTGCGCGCCGGCCTGCAGGCGGTCGGCATGGGCATCCCGCAGGGCTATCCCGACTACGTGCTGCACAAGATGGTCACCGTCATGCGCGACGGCCAGGAAGTGAAGATCTCCAAGCGCGCCGGCTCCTACGTCACCGTGCGCGACCTGATCGAATGGTCGGCCGGCGATGCCACCGACGAACAAGGCCAGCGCGACCTCACGCGCGGCCGCGACGCAGTGCGCTTCTTCCTCATCTCGCGCAAGGCCGACACCGAATTCGTGTTCGACGTCGACCTGGCGCTGGCGCGCTCGGACGAGAACCCGGTCTACTACGTGCAGTACGCCCATGCGCGCATCTGCTCGGTGCTGGCGCAATGGGGCGGCGACGAAGCGGAACTCGACAAGGTTGCCGACCTGTCAGCGCTGACTTCGCCGCGCGAGGCCGCACTGTTGGCAAAACTGTCCGAGTATCCGGAGATGCTGCAGAAAGCGCTTGAAGAACTGGGTCCGCATCAGGTAGCGTTCTATCTCCGCGAACTCGCGGGCGAGTTGCACAGTTATTACAATGCCGAGCGCGTGCTGGTCGACGACGTGTCCACCAGGATGGCGCGCCTGGCGTTGATGAAGGCAACGCGCCAGGTCCTGCGCAACGGCCTGGCGCTGATCGGCGTCTCGGCGCCGGCGCGCATGTAAGGCTTGCGCCAGCCATCCGGAGTCACATGAACACCATTCGCAACAAGCAGTCGGGCAGCACGCTGATCGGTTTCGTCAGCGGCCTGGTGATCGGCCTCGGCATCGCCGTGGTGGTCGCCATCGTCATCACCAAGACCCCGGTGCCCTTCCTGAACAACAAGCCCGGCAAGATGGACAAGCCGGGCGAGCTGTCGAGCGCCCAGGCCGGCGATCCGAACAAGCCGCTGTACGGCAAGCAGGAAGCCGTGCGCGAGGCGGCCCGCGACATGGCGAAGGAAACCGCGCCGGCCGAGGCCGTGCAGGCCGCCGGCGCCGTGCCGGCCGTGGTGCAGGCCAAGGCGGACGTCGGTCCCGCCGCGCCCGCCGCCGCGGCGCCCGCCAGGGCGGACGAGGACAAATATCTCTATTACCTGCAGGCCGGCGCCTTCCGCGAGCAGGCCGACGCCGAGGGCGCGCGCGCCAAACTGGCGCTGCAGGGTTTCGAGGCGAGCATCTCCGAGAAGTCGGCCGACGCCGGCGGCGGTACGCTGTACCGCGTGCGCCTCGGACCGTTCTCGCAGCTCGATGCGATGAACAAGGTCCGTTCCAAGCTGGCCGAAGGCGGCACCGATGTCGCCGTCGTCCGCATGGCAAAACAATAACCGCACACCTGGAGGGAACAGCATGCGCATCCTGCGACAGGCCGCGAGCGCGCTCGCGCTGGCGTTGATGGCGACCGTGGCCGCGGCTTCGCCGGCCGATCCGAAGAACGGCGTCGACTATCTCACCCTGCCCGAGCCGCAGGCGACCGAAGCCAGCGGCAAGGTCGAGGTGATCGAGTTCTTCTCCTACATGTGCCCGCACTGCAATGCCTTCGATCCGTCGATCCACGCATGGGTGAAGAAGCAGGGCAACGCGATCGCGTTCCGCCGCGTGCCGATCGCCTTCTATCCGCAATGGGAACCGCTGGCGAAGATCCATTACGCCATCGAGGCGCTCGGCCGCGCCGAGGAACTCCATCCGAAGGTCTTCGCCGCCGTGCACGTGGAGCGCCAGCGCATCGAGAGCGATGCCGCCGCGCTCGACCTGCTGGTCAGGCTGGGCGTCGACCGCAAGCAGGCGGCCGACGTGTACCACTCCTTCGGCATCCAGTCGAAACTGCGCCAGGCGGCCCGCCTGCAGGAAGCCTACAAGATCACCGGCGTGCCGATGGTGGCCGTGGCCGGGCGCTACCTGACTTCGCCGGGCACGCTGTCCGACAACGGCCTGCGCCAGCCGCCGGCCGAGCTGTACAACAGCACGCTGCAGGTGCTCGACTGGCTGGTGGCGCGCCAGAAAAAATAAGGAGCCGCCGGCACGCCGGCATGCCGCCATGACGAAGCCCGGCCGGCATCCGCCCGCCGGGCTTCGCGCTTCATGGCGCCGCTGTGATTTCCCGGCCGTTGTGTCATCATCGCCGCTTCATCGAGCGCCCGCGTGCGGCGCCGTGCAAGGGAGCACCATGAAACGAGTCTTCATCACCGGCGCATCGAGCGGCCTCGGCCTCGCCCTGGCGAAGCGTTACGCGGAGCAGGGCGCCATCCTCGGCCTGGTCGCCCGCCGCGAACGCCTGCTGCGCGCCTTCGTCGAAACCTTGCCCAACGCCGGCAGCCACAGCATCTATGTCCTCGACGTCAACGACCATGCGGCGCTGGCGCAGGCCGCGCGGGATTTCCTCGCGCATGCCGGCGGCATCGAGGTGGTTGTCGCCAACGCCGGCATCTCGGCCGGCACGCTGACCGAGTACGCGGAGGACCTGGCGGTGTTCCAGCGCATCCTGGCCACCAACGTCACCGCCACCGTCGCCACCTTCGCGCCCTTCGTCGCGGCGATGCGCGCGCAGGCCGAAGCCGGCAACCGCGACTGCCGCCTGGTCGGCATCGCCAGCGTGGCCGGCGTGCGCGGACTGCCTGGCGCGGAAGCCTACAGCGCGTCCAAGGCGGCCGTCATCAGTTACTGCGAATCGCTGCGCGTCGAACTGAAGACATCCGGCATCCGCGTCGTCACCATCGCGCCCGGCTACATCGATACGCCGATGACCCAGGCGAACGCCTACCGCATGCCTTTCCTCATGCCGGCCGACAAGTTCGCCCGCCGTGCGGTTGCGGCCATCGATGCCGGCGTCAGTTACCGCGTCATTCCCTGGCAGATGGGCATCGTCGCGCGCGTGATGCGCATGCTGCCGAACTGGCTGTATGACCTGGCGTTCTCGAAGGCGCCGCACAAGGCGCGCGCCGGCGCGCAGACGCGATGACGGCGTCCGCGACGTTGACCGATGCGATCGGCCGGGCGCATGCGCCGGTGGCGCCGTCGCGCGCGGGCGTGCGCATCGTGTCGCTGGTGCCGTCGGTGACCGAGCTGCTGTTCGACCTCGGCCTTGCGGAGTGCATCGTCGGCCGCACCGGCTTCTGCGTGCATCCGGCCGACCGCGTCGGCGCGGTGCCCAAGGTCGGCGGCACCAAGGATGTCAACATCGACAAGATCCGCCGGCTGGCGCCGACCCACCTGGTCGTCAACATCGACGAGAACGAGAAGCCGACCGTCGACACGCTGGCCGGATTCGTGCCGAACGTGGTGGTGACCCATCCGATGGGGCCGCGCGACAACCTCGGCATGTTCCGGCTGCTCGGCGGCATCTTCGCCGCCGGGGAGCGCGCCGATGCCTTGTGCGCCGCTTTCGAGTCGGTCCATGCGCGCCTGCGGGCGGCGGCCGCGGCGGCAAGGCGAAAGCGCGTCCTGTATTGCATCTGGAAGGATCCGTGGATGAGCGTGTCGCGCGATACCTACATCGCGCGCATGCTGGCGGAAATCGGCTGGCAGCAGGTCGCGCTGCCGGACGAGCGGCGCTATCCGGCCTTCCGCTGGTCCGATGCGCTGGTCGACGGCATCGACGAGGTGCTGCTGTCGAGCGAGCCTTACCGCTTCACGGAAGAGCACGCCGATGCGCTCGAACGCCAGCTCGGCAAGCCGGTGCGCCTGCTCGACGGCGAGATGGTGTCGTGGTACGGCAGCCGGGCGATTCTCGGGCTGGATTACCTGCGGGGCCTGCTGGAGCAGGAGCGCTAGGGCGCTTCGGCTGGCGGCATTGCGGGTGGGACCGGGAAGAGGAGAGAGCGGGGCGAGCGGTCCGGAGGCGGCCGCCCGGAGGGAAGTCAGGATTTGTCGCGCGACAGGCGCACCAGGAGGCGGATCACTTCGCGCGCCAGCATGCGGTCGTGTTCGTCGAGGCGCTGCAGGTCGGCGATCAGCTTGACGTCGTCCGATTCGAAGCGGGCATGCAGATTGATGCCGTCGCCCGATCCGGGCAGCTGGATCTGGGCGGCGTCGCGGTTGCCGCCGAAACGCAGCCATTCCGCCGGCACGCCGAGCCATTGCGCGAGGGTGCGCAGCTTCTCCTGGGTCGGAATCGCTTCCCCCATCAGCCACTTGCGTGCCGCATGCACCGTGATCGGCCTGCCGCCGAACCGGATGTTGAATTCCCGAGCGAGTTGGGTCGGGCTGTCTGGAGAATAGTCAGCGTCGCGCAAGGCCTGCTGCAGGCGTGCGCTGAAATCCTCTCGTTCTGTAGATGCTTTCATCATGAGTGAGCACTATTCCACGCTGTCACTTGATAGTCAGTCTCTTGACCGACGGAACTTTTTGTGACCGCTTTGAGACCGCTTTGCGGTCCTTCTTGCGCGTGGAACGGGGTGGACGGCACGGAGGTTTCCGCGTCGGCGGCCGCTGAAAACATGGGCCGTTCCCCGCTTGGAACGCAGGCGCGCACCAATGTTCAGTTTTTGTTCGGACTCCTAATCGTCATTGCCGTCCTGGCAAAGCGGACGATGCCGTCGGCACCGATCTCGCGCTGCAGCACGCCGTCGAACCACAGCTTGTGCAGATGGGCGAGCGCCTCGCCGAGCGCGAAGGTGAGCTGGTGGGCATCGAGCGGGCGGCGGAACATGAGCGGCACGATGTCGGCCGCCGACTTGGGCGCGGCGCAGGCATCCTCGACTTCGGCCAGGCGGGCCGCGTGATGCTCGCGCAACTGGCGGATGCGCGTCTGCAGCCCGGTGAACGGCCTGCCGTGCGAGGGCAGCACGCAGGTGTCGGGCGGCAGTCCGGCGAAGCGTTCCAGCGACTGCAGGTACTGGGCTACCGGATTGGCTTCCGGTTCGACGGCGAACACCGACACGTTGGTCGAGATGCGCGGCAGGACCATGTCGCCGGAGATCAAGAGCCCGAGCCCGGCGCAATACAGCGCCGCATGTTCCGGCGAATGCCCGTGGCCGACGATGACGCGCCAGCTGCGGCCGCCGATGGCGACCTCCAGGCCGTCGGCCAGCCGCCGGTAGGCATGCGGCACCGCCGGCACCAGCGCGGGATAGTAGGTCTTGCGGCCGGCAAGCTTCTCGACCGTGGCCGGGTCGGTCACGCCGTGGCGCTGGAAATGCGGCAGTACGGAAGTGCCGTCCACGCCGGGCAGGGCGGCGGACATCATGCGGGCGAAGCCGTACTCGCCGGCGGTCATCCACAGCGGCGCGTTCCAGCGCCGGCACAGCCAGTCGGCAAGGCCGACATGGTCGGGATGGCAATGGGTGACGACCACGCGCAGGATCGGCAGGCCGTCGAGATGCCGCTCGAACACCTGTTCCCAGGCGGTGCGGGTAGCGTCGGTGGCGATGCCGCAGTCGACCACGGTCCAGCCGTGCACCGTGCCGGTGGGGCCGGCGACCTCGTCGGCCAGCAGCCAGAGGTTGATGTGGTCGAGCGCGAACGGCAGGCCCATGCGCAGCCAGCGCACGCCGGGCGCGACCTCGCGCACCTCGCCGGGCGCCGGCACGTCGTCGCCGAAGGGATAGCCGAGCTGGGATTCCTGGGGATTCATCTGATGTCGTCCGGAAAGAAACAGGGTGGGAAGGCGGGCCGCCCGGGCGCATTGCGGTGGTCGGGAATGGCGTGCGTCGAAGGCCCTTCCGAATTGCTGTCGCCGCGCTACAATACGGCCGAAGCTTTACGTTAACGTAAACTGCCAATCCCTGCTTGCCGGGGCTGCCGGAGCGCCGCCGGCAGCGTTGGCGCCACACAACGGAGCCGTCCAGTCGCCATGCCGACCTACACCATCACCGAACTCGCGCGCGAATTCGACATCACCCCGCGCGCGATCCGCTTCTACGAGGACCAGGGTCTGATCAGCCCGAAGCGCGAAGGCGCCGGCGGCCGCACGCGCGTCTACTCGGCGCGCGAGCGCACGCGCCTGAAGCTGACGCTGCGCGGCAAGCGGCTCGGCCTGACGCTGTCCGAGATCAAGAGCCTGGTCGACATGTACGAATCGCCCAAGGATTCCGCCGCGCAGCTCAAGCGATTCCTGGCCGTGCTGGCGCGCCACCGCGAGACGCTGGAGCAGCAGCGCGAGGACATCGAGGTGACGCTCGAGGAGATCGCCGCCCACGAACGCGAATGCAAGCGCTTGCTCGACGGCGGCGGCCCCGACATGGACAAGGCCGAGGCCGGCAAGGGCGAGAAGAAGCCCGCCGCCAGGCGCTCCGCGCCGAAGGCCGCCGCCAAGCCCGCGGCCGAGCCGGCGCGGGCGGCAAAGTCCGCGAAGAAGCCTGCTTCCGGCCGCAGCCGGCAGCCGGCCTGAGGGGGCCGCGGCGACCCTGCAGGCCGGTTTGCTTTACGTTTACGTTAACGTCAATTGAAGGTATGATTTTGCTTCCGGTTCCGCCGGAAGGCAGCGCACCGCCCGCCCGCTCCCGCGGCCGGCGCCAGGCGCAACGAACGCGGCACATCGCGCCGCCCCTCGGTCGCAGTCGAGACAAGGAGCACAGATGCTGGCAAACGTGGAACACCGCGGCGTACCGGTCGACGTGGCCGAGATGCTGCAGCAGAGCTTCGTGCGGCAGGGTGCGCTGGCGGCCTGGGATGCGCGCATCACGCGCCTGGCCGAAGGCGAGTGCGAGATCGCGGTGCCGATGGGCCCGGCCGTCACGCAGCAGCACGGCTATTTCCACGGCGGCGTGATCGGCACCGCGGCTGACGCCGCCGGCGGATACGCCGCCAACACGCTGCTCATGCCCGTCTCCGAGTGCCTGACCGCGGAATACAAGATCAACATCGTCGCGCCCGGCATCGGCGACATGCTGGTGGCGCGCGGCAAGGTGCTCAAGGCCGGCCGCTCGCTGGTCGTCTCGGGCGCCGAAGTGTTCGCGGTCGACGGCGGCCGCGAAACACTGTGCGCCATCCTGCAGCAAACCCTTTTCGTCATTCCGAACCACGCCAACAAGACCTGAGGACACCATGATCCATCTACCCGGCCTGACCTTCGACCACGGCGAGGACATCGCCGCCCTGCGCGAGACCGTGCAACAGTTCGCCGCCGCGGAAATCGCGCCGCGCGCCGCCGAGATCGACCGCACCGACCAGTTCCCGATGGACCTGTGGCGCAAGATGGGCGACCTGGGCATCCTCGGCATCACCGTCGACGAGGAATACGGCGGCGCCAACATGGGTTACCTGGCCCACATCATCGCGATGGAAGAGATCTCGCGCGCCTCCGCCTCGGTCGGCCTGTCCTACGGCGCCCACTCCAACCTGTGCGTCAACCAGATCAAGCGCAACGGCACGCCGGAGCAGAAGGCGAAATACCTGCCCAAGCTGATCTCGGGCGAACATGTCGGCGCGCTGGCGATGTCCGAGCCGAACGCCGGTTCCGACGTGGTCTCGATGAAGCTGCGCGCCGACTTCAAGGGCGACCGCTGGGTGCTCAACGGCAGCAAGATGTGGATCACCAACGGCCCCGACGCCGACGTGCTGGTGGTCTACGCCAAGAACGACATCGAAGCCGGCCCGCGCGGCATCACCGCCTTCCTGATCGAGAAGGGTTTCAAGGGTTTCTCGATCGCGCAGAAGCTCGACAAGCTCGGCATGCGCGGTTCGCACACCGGCGAGCTGGTGTTCGAGGATTGCGAAGTGCCGGCCGAGAACGTCCTCGGCGGCCTGGGCAAGGGCGTCAACGTCCTGATGTCCGGCCTCGATTTCGAGCGCACCGTGCTATCGGGCGGCCCGCTCGGCATCATGCAGGCCTGCATGGACGCGGTGGTGCCCTATGTGCACGACCGCAAGCAGTTCGGCCAGCCGATCGGCGAATTCCAGTTGATGCAGGGCAAGCTCGCCGACATGTATTCGACCATGATGGCATGCAAGGCCTACGTGTATGCCGTCGGCCAGGCCTGCGACCGCGCGACCACGCCGGAGCAGGTGCGCGCGCTGCGCAAGGACGCCGCCGGCGCCATCCTGTATTCCGCCGAGAAAGCCACTTGGATGGCGGGCGAGGCGATCCAGACGCTGGGCGGCAACGGCTACATCAACGAGTATCCGGTCGGCCGCCTGTGGCGCGACGCCAAGCTGTACGAGATCGGCGCCGGCACCAGCGAGATCCGCCGCATGCTGATCGGCCGCGAGCTGTTTGCCGAGACGAAGTAAGCCGGCGCCGGCACACGGCGGCGCGGGCCGGTAGTATTACGGTACTGCGCCTCGCTGCAGGCAACGTACACTAGCAGTTCCCGACGGCGGCCGTGCGCACCGCACCGTCGCCGTCCCGGCGAAAGCCGGAACCCGGTGTCGTTCGTAGCCGCACGAAAGGAACGACATCGACGTCGCTGGGTCCCGGCTTCCGCCGGGACGACGTAAATTGGACGACGCAAGCCATCGAACGTAATCGCACACTGAAGCGCACCTATTCGCCACATCCGACGATCCGCACCCGTCCCATGACCGCTCCGCTCCACATCCAGACGCCCCTGCTGCGCCACGCGAACCTGTCGCGCGCGCTCGGCATGGACGTGCTGCTGAAGATGGAAAACCTGCAGCCGTCGGGATCGTTCAAGCTGCGCGGCATCGGCACCATGTGCGCGCGCGCCGTCGGCGACGGCATCGACCACCTGGTCTGCCCCTCGGGCGGCAATGCCGGCTTCGCCGCCGCCGTGGCCGGCGTCGCGCTGCGCGTGAAGACCACCATCGTGGTGCCCGAAACCACCGCGAGCTCGGTGCGCGACACCATTGCCGCCATCGGCGCCGACGTCATCGTCCATGGCGGCGTCTGGGACGAGGCCAACCAGGAAGCCCTGCGCCTGGCGAAGCAGCCCGCCACCCTCTACGTGCCGCCGTTCGACCACCCCGACATCTGGGACGGCAACGCCACGCTGATCGACGAAGCGGTCGAACAGTCGCGCGAGCAGCATACGCCGTTCGACGCGGTGATCTGCGCGGTCGGCGGCGGCGGCCTCTTGTGCGGCGTGCTCGAAGGACTGCACCGCAATGCGCTGGCGCATGTGCCGGTGATCGCGGTCGAGACCGAGGGCGCCGCATCGCTCCATGCCGCCATCGAGGCCGGCGAGCCGGTGACGCTGCCGGCGATCACATCCTTCGCCACCTCGCTCGGGTCGCGCCGCGTGGCCCAGCAGGCTTTCGACTGGACGCGCCGCCACGAGGTGAAGAGCGTGCTGGTGTCCGACCGCCAGGCCGCCGACGCCTGCCTGCGCTTCGCCGACGACATGCGCATGCTGGTCGAGCCGGCCTGCGGCGCCGCGCTGGCCGTCGCCTACGGCAACCTGCCCGAACTCGAAGGCATCCGCCGCCCGCTGGTGGTGGTGTGCGGCGGCATCGCCGTCGACCGCGCCAAGCTCGCCGACTGGCGCGAGCGCTTCTCGCTGTAACGGAGGGACGACCATGCACGCGGCCTTCCCCAAGCTCCTGTCGTCGCAGATCGCGTTCGACATCGCGCGCACCATCCTCGACGGCTTCGACAAGCACTACCGCCTGTTCCGCGCCTCCAGCCAGGCCGCGCGCCGCTTCTTCGAGGAGCGCAACTGGAATGCCGCCCAGGCCAACCAGCGCGAGCGCATCGCCTTCTACGACACCCGCGTGCAGGAATGCGTGCAGATGCTCGAGGACGAGTACGACCGCGAGGACCTGTCCGACGATGTCTGGCGCGAGGTCAAGCTGCATTACATCGGCCTGCTGACCGACCACAAGCAGCCGGAGCTGGCCGAGACCTTCTTCAATTCCGTGTGCTGCAACATCCTGCACCGGACGTATTTCCACAACGATTTCATCTTCGTGCGGCCGGCGGTGTCCACCGAGTACATCGAGCCCGAGGAGATCAACCCGACCTACCGCGTCTACTATCCGACCAAGGACGGCCTGCGCTTCGCGCTGAAACGCATCATCACCAATTTCCAGCTGTCCGGGAAATTCGCCGACCTCGACCGCGACATCCTCGCCGTCGAGGAGCGCCTGAAGGCGATGTTCGGCGACCGCATGCTCGAACCGAACTACCAGATCCGCGTGCTGTCCTCGCTGTTCTTCCGGAACAAGGGCGCCTACGTCGTCGGCAAGGGCGTCAACGGCAACCGCGAATATCCCTTCGTCGTGCCGATCCTGTACAACCGCAAGGGCGAGCTGATCCTCGACACCGTGATCTTCGACCAGGCGCTGATCGACGTGCTGTTCTCGTTCACGCGCGCCTATTTCATGGTCGACATGGAAGTGCCGTCGGCCTATGTGCAGTTCCTGCGCAGCATGCTGCCGAACAAGCCGCGCAGCGAGATCTACACCATCCTCGGCCTGCAGAAGCAGGGCAAGGCGCTGTTCTACCGCGATTTCCTGACGCACATGCGCCACTCCTCGGACCGCTTCGAGATCGCGCCCGGCATCAGGGGCCTGGTGATGATCGTGTTCGCGCTGCCATCCTTCCCCTACGTGTTCAAGGCGATCAAGGACGTCATCCCGCCGCCGAAGGAAACCAGCCGCGCGCTGGTCAAGGAAAAATACCTGCTGGTGAAGAACCACGACCGCGTCGGCCGCATGGCCGACACGCTCGAGTATTCCAACGTGGCCTTCCCGCGCAACCGTTTCTCGGAAGACCTGCTCGACGAGTTCAAGCAGGTAGCGCCCTCGATCGTCGAGGAAGAGGGCGACCAGATCATCATCAAGCACCTGTACATCGAGCGCCGCATGACGCCGCTGAACATCTGGCTGACCGAGGCCGAGAAGCGCGGCGACCTGGAAGCCGTCGAGCACGGCATCCTGGAATACGGCAACGCGATCAAGGAACTGGTCGCCGCCAACATCTTCCCCGGTGACATGCTGTACAAGAACTTCGGCGTGACCCGCCATGGCCGCGTGGTGTTCTACGACTACGACGAGATCGAGTACATCACCGACTGCAATTTCCGCAGGATCCCGGAGCCGCGCAACGAGGAGGACGAGATGTCGTCCGAGCCGTGGTACCCGATCGCCAAGAACGACGTGTTCCCGGAACAGTTCGGCACCTTCCTGCTCGGCAATCCCCTGGTGCGCAAGCTGTTTCTGCAGCACCATGCCGACCTCTTGACCCCCGCGTACTGGCAGGAGCGCCAGCGGCGGATTCGCGAGGGCATCATCGAGGATGTCTTCCCGTATCCGCAGGAGATCCGCTTCTGCCATGCAACTACCTCGAACGCAACGGCGCAAGCCGCCTGAACCTCACTCATTCCACAGGAGAAAACCATGAATGATCCCATCGTCATCGTCGGCGCCGCCCGTACCCCCATGGGTGCCTTCCAGGGTGACTTTTCCGCGCTGTCGGCCAGCGACCTCGGTGCCGTCGCGATCCGCGCCGCCGTCGAGCGCGCCGGCCTCGAGCCGACCCTGGTGCAGGACGTCATCTTCGGCAACTGCCTGATGGCCGGCCAGGGCCAGGCCCCGGCGCGCCAGGCCGCGATCAAGGCCGGCATCCCGACCTCGGCCGGCGCCGTCACGCTGTCCAAGATGTGCGGCTCGGCCATGCAGGCCACGATGTACGCCTTCGACTCGATCGTCGCCGGCACCAACGAGGTGGTCGTCGCCGGCGGCATGGAATCGATGACCAACGCTCCCTACCTGATCCCGAAGGCGCGCGGCGGCTATCGCATCGGCCACGGCCAGATCTTCGACCACATGATGCTCGACGGCCTGGAAGACGCCTACGAGCGCGGCCGTTCGATGGGCACCTTCGGCGAGGAATGCGCCGAGAAATACGCCTTCACCCGCGAAGCCCAGGATGCCTACGCGATCGAGTCGGTCAAGCGCGCGCAGGCTGCCACCAACGACGGCTCGTTCCAGTGGGAGATCGCCCCGGTGACCGTCTCCGGCCGTGGCGGCGACACCGTGATCGACAAGGATGAAGGCCCGCTCAAGGCCAAGCTCGACAAGATCCCGTCGCTCAAGCCGGCATTCAAGAAGGATGGCACCATCACCGCCGCCTCGTCGTCGTCGATCAACGACGGCGCCGCCGCGCTGGTGCTGATGCGCGAATCGACCGCGAAGAAGCTCGGCTGCACCCCGATCGCGAAGATCGTCGGCCATGCCCGCCACTCGCAGGCGCCGAACCTGTTCACCACCGCGCCGGTCGGCGCGATGGCCAACCTGTTCGCCAAGACCGGCTGGAAGGTGTCCGACGTCGACCTGTTCGAGATCAACGAAGCCTTCGCCGTGGTGCCGATGGCCGCGATGAAGGACCACGACATCCCGCACAGCAAGGTCAACGTGCACGGCGGCGCCTGCGCCCTCGGCCACCCGATCGGCGCCTCCGGCGCGCGCATCATCGTGACCCTGATCGGCGCGCTGAAGAAGACCGGCGGCAAGCGCGGCGTCGCCTCGCTGTGCATCGGCGGCGGCGAAGGCACGGCGGTGGCGATCGAGATGATGTAAGTCGTGCTCGATCCGACTGCATCGACGCAACGCACGTAGTCCCCTCCCCCTGGCGGGGGAGGGCCAGGGAAGGGGGAGTGAGCGTCAACGAACGGCTCAGCCGGATCGGGACACTCCCCACCCCCACCCCAACCCTCCCCCTTCCAGGGGGGAGGGAGCAGGACACGGAGACACGCAAGAACACATGCCCACTGCCCTCATCATCGGCGCCTCGCGCGGCATCGGCCGCGAATTCGCCCGCCAGTACCGTGCCGACGGCTGGCGCGTGATCGCCACCGCGCGGCGCGACGAAGACCTGGCCGACCTGGCATCGCTCGGCTGCGAGACGATCGCGCTGGACGTCACCAGCGCCGAGCAATGCGCCGGCTTCGCCTGGAAGGTCGACGGCGAGCAGCTCGACGTGGCCGTGCTCAATGCCGGCATCCACGGCGGCCGCACGCAGGGGCTGGACACGCCGACGCAGCAGATCTTCGACCAGGTCATGCACACCAACGTGCTGGCGGCGATGCGGCTGTTGCCCATCGTCGGTCCGCTGGTGGCGGCGGCCAAGGGCAGGCTGGCGGTGATCTCCTCGCGCATGGGCTCGATGAGCCTGCGCATGGATACCAGCAGCTGGCTGTACCGCGCCAGCAAGGCGGCGCTCAACTCCGTGCTGGTGGACGCCTCGCTGGTCTACGGCCCGCAGGGCGCGATCTGCGTGTCCTTCCACCCGGGATGGGTGAAGACTGACATGGGTGGGCAGGGCGCCGAACTGTCGGTCGACCAGAGCGTGGCCGGCATGCGTGGCGTGCTGGCGCGGCTGGGCAGGCACGACAACGGCCGTTACCTCAACTACGACGGCAGGTCGCTGACGTGGTGAGCGCAGAAGACGGCGTGCCGGCATCCGGCGGACGACGGGCGTGGCATCCGGTTTGGCAGAGTACTGAAGAACACAAGGGGAAGCAGGAACATGGTCTTATCCGAACAGCATGAAATGATCCGCGACGCGCTGCGCGCCTTTTCGCAGGAGCGTCTCGCGCCCAACGCCGCGCGCTGGGACCGCGAACACCACTTCCCCAAGGAAGAGTTGAAGGAGCTGGCCGCGCTCGGCGCGTTCGGCGTGGCGGTGCCGGAGGAATTCGGCGGCGCCGGTCTCGACTACGTGTCGCTGGCGCTGGTGCTGGAAGAGATCGCGGCCGGCGATGGCGGCACCTCGACCGTCATCTCGGTCAACAACTGCCCGGTGTGCTCGATCGCGATGATGTATGCCAATGCCGAGCAGAAGGAGCGATTCCTGAAACCGCTGGCGCGCGGCGACATGCTCGGCGCGTTCTGCCTGACCGAGCCGCATGCCGGCAGCGATGCCTCGACGCTGCGCACCACCGCCGTGCGCGACGGCGACCATTACGTCCTCAATGGCGTCAAGCAGTTCATCACCAGCGGCAAGACCGCGGATGTGGCCATCGTCATGGCGGTGACCGACAAGGAAGCCGGCAAGCGCGGCATCTCGGCATTCTGGGTGCCGACCAGTACGCCCGGCTACATCGTCGCCCGCCTCGAAGAGAAGATGGGCCAGCGTTCCTCGGACACGGCGCAGATCCTGTTCGAGAACTGCCGCATCCCCGCGACCAACCTGATCGGCGAAGAGGGCATGGGCTACAAGATCGCGCTGTCCGGCCTGGAAGGCGGCCGCATCGGCATCGCCTCGCAGGCGGTCGGCATGGCGCGCGCGGCCTTCGAGGCGGCGCTGGCGTATGCCAAGGAGCGCACCAGCTTCGGCCAGACGCTGTTCGAGCACCAGGCGGTGCAGTTCCGCCTGTCGGAGATGGCGATGCAGATCGAGGCCGCGCGCCAGCTGATCTGGCATGCCGCCAGCCTCAAGGATGCCGGCCGGCCCTGCCTGAAGGAAGCGGCGATGGCCAAGCTATTCGCCACCGAGATGGCCGAGCGCGTGTGTTCCGACGCGATCCAGGTGCACGGCGGCTATGGCTATGTCAGCGATTTTCCGGTCGAGCGGATCTACCGCGACGTGCGCGTGTGCCAGATCTACGAGGGCACCAGCGACATCCAGAAGATCCTGATCGCGCGCGCGCTGGCGTAACACTGCGCCGCGCGGCAAGTCCTTGAAACTTCCTCCCCCTTGCAGGGGGAGGGAGTACGGCAGTGAATCTTTGACAGGAGCCACGATGACCGCACCGATCGATTTCTACTTCGACTTCAGCTCGCCCTACGGCTATTTCGCCGCTACCCGCATCGACGAGCTCGCCGCGAAATACGGCCGCACCGTGCGCTGGCAGCCGGTGCTGCTGGGCGCCGTGTTCAAGAAGACCGGCGGCGCGCCGCTGCCGATGGTGCCGCTCAAGGGCGACTACGCGCGCCACGACTTCATCCGCTCGGCGCGCTACCACGGCATCCCGCTGACGATGCCGGCCACCTTCCCGATCTCGACCCAGGCGCCGGCGCGTGCGATGCGCTGGATCGCCGCACAGCACGGCGATGCGAAGGCGGCGGACTACGCCAAGGCCGCCTACCGCGCCTACTTCGTCGACGGCATCAACATCGGCGAGGCGCCCAACGCGGTGCAGGTGGCGGCGCCGCTCGGCATCGACACCCGCGCGCTGGCCGACGGCATCGCCAGCGATGCGATCAAGGAACAGCTCAAGGCCGAGGTCGAACAGGCGATGGAGCGCGGCGTGTTCGGCTCGCCCTATGTCATCGTCGACGGCGAGCCGTTCTGGGGCTTCGACCGCTTCGACCAGGTCGAGGCGATGCTGAAGAACGGCCGCATCTGATGCCCGCCGGGAGACATGCCATGGCACTGAAGAAAGGATACAAGGCGCTGGTCGACGAGGCGATGGCCCAGGTGAAGACCTACAGCCTCGACGAGGCGAAGGCGAAGCTCGGCGACCCGTCGGTACAGTTCGTCGACATCCGCGACATCCGCGAGCTCGAGCGCGAAGGCATCGTGCCCGGCGCCTTCCATGCGCCGCGCGGCATGCTCGAATTCTGGGTCGACCCGGAATCGCCGTACTACAAGCCGGTGTTCGGCGAGGACAAGGAATTCATCCTGTTCTGCGGCGCCGGCTGGCGCAGCGCGCTGTCGGCCAAGACGCTGATGGACATGGGCCTGGACAAGGTCGCCCACATCGACGGCGGCTTCACGGCCTGGAAGGCCGCCGGCGCGCCGGTCGCGCAGAAAGAGGCGAAGGCGAAATGATGAGCGCAGCGCCCGTCGCTTGCCCCTGCGGCAGCGGCATGCCGTACGCCGCCTGCTGCGGACGCTTCCACGCCGGCGAGGCGGCGCCGACGGCCGAGCAGCTGATGCGCTCGCGCTACAGCGCCTACGTGCTCGGCCTGATGGATTACATCCACCAGACCTGGGACGAGCGCACCCGGCCGCCGCGCGAGGAACTGGTCAGCGACGCCGGCATGAAATGGCTCGGGCTGGAGGTGAAGAAGCACGTGCCGGCCGATGGCGGGGACGCCGACCGCGCCAAGGTAGAATTCGTCGCCCGCTTCAAGACCGGCGGGCGCGCGCATCGCCTGCACGAGGAAAGCCGCTTCGTCCGCGACGGCGGACGCTGGTATTACGTCGACGGCATCTTCCCGGGCAAGAACAAGTCAGGCCAAGCAGGAACAAGCAAGGGCAAGTGAGGACCCCGGCAGCGGGGAAGGATTTGGCAGCACAGGGACAGGCCGCGCAACCTGAAGGGCGGGCGGCGGCAGCATCCGAAGAACATCGAACGACAAGACAACACCATGCAGATCATCGAATCCAAACTGAATCCGCGCAGCGACGACTTCAAGGCCAATGCCGCGGCGATGCAGGCGATCGTGGACGACCTCAAGGAAAAGGTCGCGAAAGTGGCGCAGGGCGGCGGCGAGGATGCCCGCAAGAAGCACACCGCGCGCGGCAAGCTGCTGCCGCGCGACCGCGTCCAGATGCTGCTGGACCCGGGCACGCCCTTCCTCGAGTTCTCCCAGCTGGCCGCCTACGAGATGTACCACAATGCCGCGCCCTCGGCCGGCATCATCACCGGCGTCGGCCGCGTGGCCGGCCAGGAATGCGTGATCGTCTGCAACGACGCCACCGTCAAGGGCGGCACCTACTATCCGATGACGGTGAAGAAGCACCTGCGCGCCCAGGAGATCGCCGAGCAGAACAACCTGCCGTGCATCTACCTGGTCGACTCCGGCGGCGCCAACCTGCCGAACCAGGACGACGTGTTCCCCGACCGCGACCATTTCGGCCGCATCTTCTACAACCAGGCCAACATGTCGGCCAAGGGCATCCCGCAGATCGCGGTCGTGATGGGCTCGTGCACCGCCGGCGGCGCCTATGTGCCGGCGATGTCGGACGAATCGATCATCGTCAAGAACCAGGGCACCATCTTCCTCGGCGGCCCGCCGCTGGTGAAGGCGGCCACCGGCGAGGTGGTCAGCGCGGAAGACCTCGGCGGCGGCGACGTGCACACGCGCCTGTCCGGCGTGGCCGACCATCTGGCGCAGAACGACATGCATGCGCTGGCGCTGGCGCGCACCATCGTCTCCAACCTCAACCGCCAGAAGCCGTCGCAGCTCGTGATCAAGGAACCGGTCGAGCCGAAGTACGATGCGCGCGAGCTGTACGGCGTGATCCCGGTCGACACCCGCAAGCCCTTCGACGTGCGCGAGGTGATCGCCCGCATCGTCGACGGCAGCCAGTTCGACGAATTCAAGGCGCGCTACGGCACCACGCTGGTGTGCGGCTTCGCCCACATCTTCGGCATGCCGGTCGGCATCATCGCCAACAACGGCATCCTGTTCTCGGAATCGGCGCTGAAAGGCGCGCATTTCATCGAGCTGTGCTGCCAGCGCAAGATCCCGCTGGTGTTCCTGCAGAACATCACCGGCTTCATGGTCGGCCGCAAGTACGAGAACGAAGGCATCGCCCGCAACGGCGCCAAGATGGTGACGGCGGTGGCGACCGCCGCCGTGCCGAAGTTCACCGTCATCATCGGCGGCAGCTTCGGCGCCGGCAACTACGGCATGTGCGGCCGCGCCTATTCGCCGCGCTTCCTGTGGATGTGGCCGAACGCGCGCATCTCGGTGATGGGCGGCGAACAGGCCGCCAGCGTGCTGGCCACCGTCAAGCGCGACGGCATCGAGGCCAAGGGCGGCGCCTGGAGCGCCGAGGAGGAAGAAACCTTCAAGCAGCCGATCCGCGAGCAGTACGAGCACCAGGGCCATCCGTACTACGCCAGCGCGCGCCTGTGGGACGACGGCATCATCGATCCGGCCGACACCCGCATGGTGCTCGGCCTGGGCCTGTCGGCCGCGCTCAACGCGCCGATCCCCGAGACGAAGTTCGGCGTGTTCCGCATGTGAGCGAGGGAAAGCCATGACCTACGAGACCCTGACCCTTGCCGTCGCCGACCGCGTCGCCACCATCACGCTGAACCGCCCCGAGGTGCGCAACGCGTTCAACGAGACGACCATCGCCGAGATCACGCGCGCCTTTCGCGAAGTGGGCGCGATGGACGACGTGCGCGCCGTGGTGCTGGCCGCCAGCGGCCCGGCCTTCTGCGCCGGCGCCGACCTGAACTGGATGAAAAAGATGGCCGGCTACACGCGCGACGAGAACCGCGCCGACGCGATGCAGCTGGCCGGCATGCTGCGCACCATCTACGAATGCCCGAAGCCGGTGGTGGCGCGCGTGCAGGGCGACTGCTATGCCGGCGGCATGGGCCTGGTGGCCGCATGCGACGTGGTGGTGGCAGTCGAGGAAGCGCATTTCTGCCTGTCGGAAGTGAAGCTCGGGCTGATCCCGGCGACGATTTCGCCGTACGTGATCAAGGCGATGGGCGAGAATGCTGCGCGCCGCTATTTACTGACGGCCGAGCGGTTCACCGCCGCCGAGGCGCACCGCATCGGCTTCGTGCACGAGGTAGTGGCTAGCGGCGCGGCGGACGCGTCGATGGCCCCGGTGGCCGAGCGCCTGGACGGCGTGGTGGCCGGCATCGTGAAGGCGCTGGTGACCAACAGCCCGAACGCGGTGAAGGAAGCCAAGCGCCTGGTGCGCGACGTGGCCGGGATGCCGGTGACGGATGCGCTGGTGGCGGACACGGCGGAGCGCATCGCGGACATCCGCGCGTCCGGGGAGGGCAAGGAAGGCGTGCGCTCTTTCCTGGAGAAGCGCAAGCCGGACTGGCTGGGCTGATCCGCCCGGCAAGCCCACGGCGGTCGGCACATGGAGAAAGTCCCTTCCCCCTCGCCGGGCGCCCCTGCAAGGGGGAAGGAGCAGACGCGCCGGAGCGTGCCCCGACGTAAGCGAACATATCTGGAGCAGTACTTGCAACACACCGAACAACACAGCAACTGGGTCGCGCGCAGCCTGAAGAGCGTGTGGCATCCGTGCACCCAGATGCAGCATCATGAAACCATGCCGCTGGTGCCGGTCAGCCACGGCCGCGGCGCATGGCTGTACGATGCGTCCGGCCGCCGCTACCTCGATGCGATCAGCTCGTGGTGGGTGAACCTGTTCGGCCATGCCAACCCGCGCATCAACGGCGCGCTCAAGTCCCAGCTCGACCTGCTCGAGCATGCGATGCTGGCCGGCTTCACCCACGAGCCCGTGATCGAATTGTCCGAGAAGCTGTCGGCCCTGACCGGCGGCGCGCTCGGCCATTGCTTCTACGCCTCCGACGGCGCCTCGGCGGTCGAGATCGCGCTGAAGATGAGCTTCCATGCCTGGAAGAACCAGGGCCGCGACGGCAAGCGCGAATTCGTCTGCCTGTCCGGCAGCTACCACGGCGAGACCGTCGGCGCGCTGGCGGTCACCGACGTGCCGCTGTTCCGCGAGGCCTACGGCGCCATGCTGCAGTCGACCCACGTGGTGGCCTCGCCCGATGCGCGCGAGGCGGTGGACGGCGAATCGGAGATCGACACGGCGCGCCGCGCCGCAAGAGCGCTCGAGCAGTTGCTGCAGCAGCGCGGCGAGCACATCGCCGCCATCATCGTCGAGCCGCTGGTGCAGTGCGCCGCCGGCATGGCGATGTACGACCCGGTGTATCTCGCCGAGGTGCGCGCGCTGTGCGACCGCTACCAGGTGCACATGATCGCCGACGAGATCGCGGTCGGCTGCGGCCGCACCGGCAGTTTCTTCGCCTGCGAGCAGGCGGCGGTCTGGCCCGACTTCCTGTGCCTGTCGAAAGGCATCTCGGGCGGCTACCTGCCGCTGTCGCTGGTGATGACGCGCGACGCCATCTACGAGACCTTCTACGACAAGGATCTCCGCCGCGGCTTCCTGCATTCGCACTCCTACACCGGCAATCCGCTGGCCTGCCGCGCGGCGCTGGCGACGCTGGCGATCTTCGACGAGGACGACGTGCTGGCGAAGAACCGCGAGCGTGCCTCGAAGCTGGCGCTGGCGCTGATGCCGATCGCCGCCGATGCGCGCGTGAAGCATTTCCGCCAGCGCGGCATGATCCTGGCCTTCGACGCCGACACCACCGATGCCGGCTTTTCGCGCCGCTTCTTCGCCACCGCGCTCGAACATGAACTGCTGCTGCGCCCGATCGGCCGCACCGTCTACCTGATGCCGCCCTACATTCTCGACGATGCCGAGATCGATCTGCTGGCGACCCGCACCATGACGGTGTTCGACGAAGTGATGGGAGCGACGCCATGACGCTGATCGCCCGCCTCGAACGCCAGCTCGGCGAGCTGGACGCGCAGAGTCTGCGCCGCCGCCGCCGCATCACCGACACGCCGTGCCAGCCGAAGGTGACGGTCGACGGCCGCCCGATGCTGGCCTTCTGCAGCAACGATTACCTGGGGCTGGCCAACCATCCGCGCGTGGTCGAGGCGCTGCGCGACGGCGCGCTGCGCTACGGCGCCGGCAGCGGCGCGTCGCAGCTGATCTCCGGTTACTCGCGCGCGCACGCGGCCCTCGAAGAGCGGCTGGCGTCGTTCATGGCGCCGGTGATGCCGTCGCCGCGCGCGCTGTACTTCACCAGCGGCTACAGCGCCAACGAAGCGATCCTGCAATCGCTGGCCGGGCGCGATGCGGTGATCTTTTCCGAGACGCTCAACCATGCGTCGCTGATCGACGGCGCCCGCCTGTCGCGCGCCGAGGTGCGCGTCTATCCGCACCGCGACGTCGCCGCGCTGGAGGCGATGCTGCGCGACTGCACGGCCGAGACCAAGCTGGTGGTCACCGACAGCGTGTTCTCGATGGATGGCGACATCGCGCCGCTGCCGGAACTGGTCGCGCTGTGCGAGAAGCACGATGCCTGGCTGGTGGTCGACGATGCCCACGGCTTCGGCGTGATCGGCCAGCACGGGCGCGGCGCGCTCGAGCATTTCGGCCTCTATTCGCCCAACGTGGTCTACATGGGCACGCTGGGCAAGGCGGCCGGCGTGTCGGGTGCCTTCGTGTGCGCCCACAGGACCGTGGTCGAATGGCTGCTGCAGCGCGCGCGCACCTACATCTTCACGACCGGCAGCGCGCCGGCGCTCGCGCATGCGCTGCTGACCGCGATGGACATCATCGACAGCGAAGAGGGGCGCGCCCGCCGCGACCATGTGCGCGCGCTGGTCTGGCAGCTGCATGCCGGCCTGCGCCTGTCGCGCTGGAAGCTGCTGCCGTCCGATACCGCGATCCAGCCGATCGTCATCGGGCGCAACGAGGATGCGCTGGCCACGGCCGCGGCGCTGCACGAGCGCGGCCTGTGGGTGCCGGCGATCCGGCCGCCGACGGTGCCGGCCGGCACCGCGCGCCTGCGGGTGACGCTGTCGGCCGCGCATACCGCGCTCGACCTGGCCTGGCTGGTCGAGTCGCTCAACACGCTCGAGCTGGAAGAGCGGGAAAGGGCGGCGGCATGACGGCGCGCTTCGCCTGCTTCGTCACCGGCACCGACACCGAGATCGGCAAGACGGTGGTGACCTCGGCACTGCTGCATGCGCTCGGCGCGGCCGGCGTGCGCGCCGCCGGCATGAAGCCGGTCGCGGCCGGCTGCGAGCTGCGCGACGGTGCATGGCGCAACGAGGATGTCGACGCCATCGCCGCCGCGGCGCCGCTCAAGCTGCCGCTGTCGCTCACCACGCCCTACCTGCTGCAAGAGCCGGCGGCGCCGCACATCGTGGCGCGCCACGCGGGTGTCGCGATCGACATGGAACACATCGCGGCCTGCTACCGGCAGGTCGCCAACGAAGCGGAAGCCGTCGTCGTCGAAGGCGTCGGCGGCTTTTGCGTGCCGCTGTCGGATACGACCGACACGGCCGATCTCGCGCAAGCGCTCGGACTGCCGGTGATCCTGGTGGTCGGCCTGCGCCTGGGCTGCATCAACCATGCCCTGCTGACCGCGCAGGCGATCGCCGCGCGCGGTCTGACGCTGGCCGGCTGGGTCGCCAACTCGGTCGACGTCGGCATGCGTTTCGCCGGCGACAACCTGGAGGCGCTGGAGCGCCGCCTGCCGGCGCCGCTGCTCGGCTACCTGCCGCGCTTCGATGCGATCGGTCCCGCGCTGACCGCGCTGGCCGCCGCGCACTGCGATTTCACGCGCCTGCCGGGTTGGCCGGCCGCGCGCGTGTCAACACAATAACGAATCACGAGGAAGAAATTTCATGTCGTCGCAAGCTGTCAATTTCCAATCGATCTCGCGCCTCAAACCGATCGCGCCGGCCAGGCCGGACGGCTGGACCGTCGATGCGATCGTCGCGCTGTTCGACCTGCCGTTCAACGACCTGCTGTTCCGTGCCCAGCAGGTGCACCGCGAACACCACGATCCCAACCAGGTGGAGCTGGCCACGCTGATGTCGATCAAGACCGGCGGCTGTCCGGAAGACTGCGGCTACTGCCCGCAGGCCGCGCGCTACGACACCGGCGTCGAGGCGCAGAAGATCCTGGCGCTGGAGACCGTACTGGAAGCCGCGCGCGCCGCCAAGGCCAGCGGCGCCACCCGGTTCTGCATGGGCGCCGCCTGGCGTTCGCCGAAGGACCGCGACCTCGACCATGTCGAGGCGATGGTGCGCGGCGTGAAGGAACTCGGCCTGGAAGCCTGCGTGACGCTGGGCATGCTGGGCGAGGGTCAGGCCGAGCGCCTCAAGGCCGCCGGCCTGGACTACTACAACCACAACATCGACACCGCGCCGGAGTTCTACGGCGAGGTGATCTCCACGCGCGACTACGAGGACCGCCTCGACACGCTGGAGCGCGTGCGCAATGCCGGCATCAAGGTCTGCTCCGGCGGCATCGTCGGCATGGGCGAATCGCGCCGCCAGCGCGCCGGCCTGATCGCGCAGCTGGCCAACATGGACCCGTACCCGGAATCGGTGCCGATCAACCACCTGGTGCAGGTGAAGGGCACGCCGATGTACGGCCTCGATCCGCTCGATCCGCTGGAATTCGTGCGCACCATCGCGGTCGCGCGCATCACCATGCCGAAGGCCCGCGTGCGCCTGTCGGCCGGCCGCCGCGAGATGGGCGAGGCGGTGCAGGCGATGTGCTTCGCCGCCGGCGCCAACTCGATCTTCTACGGCGACAAGCTGCTGACGACCGGCAACCCGGAAGTCGAGGCGGACCGCGCGCTGCTGGCCAAGCTGGGCATCGGCACGAAGCATGTGCAGATGGATGCGAAGTGCCAGGTGACGGAGTAAGGCAGTCAGCGGGCAGCGCGCCCCGACCGCGGCTGCCCGCAAGGAAAAAAAACTCTCCCCCTGCGAGGGGGAGGGAGCGACATAGGAAGATTGAGCAGTACCGGAAAAATCTCGAATCAGCCGCGCCCTGGAAGGAAACACAACATGTTCACGAAAATCCTGATCGCCAACCGTGGTGAAATCGCCTGCCGCGTCGCCGCCACCGCGCGCCGCATGGGCATCAAGACCGTCGCCGTCTACTCGGAAGCCGATGCCAACGCCAAGCACGTGGCCGTCTGCGACGAGGCGGTGCTGATCGGCCCGCCCGCCGCCAAGGAAAGCTACCTGCGCGCCGACAAGCTGATCGAGGTCGCGAAAGCCACCGGCGCCCAGGCGATCCATCCTGGCTACGGCTTCCTGTCCGAGAACGAGGACTTCGCCGAGGCCTGCGCCGCTGCCGGCATCGCCTTCATCGGCCCGCCGGCCTCCGCGATCCGCGCGATGGGTTCCAAGTCGGCCGCCAAGGCGCTGATGGAGAAGGCCGCCGTGCCGCTGGTGCCCGGCTACCACGGCGACAACCAGGATGCCGACTTCCTGCAGGAACAAGCCGACCGCATCGGCTACCCGGTGCTGCTGAAAGCCTCGGCCGGCGGCGGCGGCAAGGGCATGCGCATCGTCAACAAGAGCGCCGAGTTCAAGGACGCGCTCGGCTCATGCAAGCGCGAGGCGATCAACAGCTTCGGCGACGACAAGGTGCTGGTCGAGAAATACCTGACCCGCCCGCGCCACATCGAGATCCAGGTGTTCGCCGACACGCATGGCAACTGCGTCTATCTCTTCGAGCGCGACTGCTCGGTGCAGCGCCGCCACCAGAAGGTGCTGGAAGAAGCGCCGGCCCCCGGCATGACGCCGGAACGCCGCCGCGCCATGGGCGAGGCCGCGGTCGCCGCCGCGAAAGCCGTCGGCTATGTCGGCGCCGGCACCGTCGAATTCATCGCCAACCAGGATGGCTCGTTCTACTTCATGGAGATGAACACCCGCCTGCAGGTCGAGCACCCGGTCACCGAGATGATCACCGGGACCGATCTGGTCGAGTGGCAGCTGCGCGTGGCGGCCGGCGAGGCGCTGCCGATGCGCCAGGACGACCTGACCATCAACGGCCACTCGATCGAGGCGCGCGTCTACGCCGAGAATCCCGAGAAAGGCTTCCTGCCGTCGATCGGCACGCTGCGCCACCTGCGCGCGCCGGCCGCGGTGGCCTTCGAACTCGGCGGCACGCCCGGCATGCCGGCGGCGGTGCGCGTCGATTCCGGCGTGCGCCAGGGCGATGCGATCTCGCCGTTCTACGATCCGATGATCGCCAAGCTGATCGTCTGGGGCCGCGACCGCAAGGAGGCGCTGGCCCGCATGGCGCAGGCGCTGTCCGAATACCAGATCGTCGGCCTGGCCAGCAACATCGCCTTCCTCAAGCGCCTGGTCGAGGGCAAGCCGTTCGCCACCGCCGACCTCGACACCGGCCTCATCGAGCGCAACAACGACACCCTGTTCCCGCCGGCGCAGCCGGCATCGGTCAAGGTGCTGGCGCTGGCCGCGGCAGCGCTCCTGACCACCGAGCGCGAGCATGTGCATGCGACCGATCCGTGGGCGCAGATGTCCGGCTGGCGCATGAACGCGACGATGCTGCGCACGCTGGCATTCGCCGACGAGGCGCATCCGTACCCGCTGACGATCGGCTACGAGCGCGACCACTGGTCGCTGCAGCATGCGGGCGGCACGGTCGCCGTCCGGCTGGCGAAGCACGAGGGCGACGACTACACGCTCAAGGTCGGCGACACCACCGTGCGCGGCGCGGTGGTGCGCGAGGGCGATACCTTCCACGTGTTCCATGACGGCCTGCATGCCATCCTGAATTTCAACGACCCGCTCGAACATGCCGGCGAGAGCGAGGGCGAGGGCGGTCGCCTGACCGCGCCGATGCCGGGCAAGATCGTCGCGGTGCTGGTGGAGAACGGCAAGGCGGTCGAGAAGGGCGCGCCGCTCCTGATCATGGAAGCGATGAAGATGGAGCACACCATCTCGGCGCCGGCCGCCGGCACCGTCGAGGAAGTGCTGTACGCCGTCGGCGACCAGGTCGCCGAAGGCGCCCAGCTGCTCGCCTTCCAGGCCGGCTGACCGACACGAGGCCGGCATGCGCATCCTGTTCTCTTCCCCGGGCAAGATCGACGACTGGATCGGCTGCCTGCGGGCCGAACTGCCGGACGCCGCATGGCGCGTGTGGGATGACCATGGCGCGCCAGACCAGGCCGCCGGCTTCGATGCCGATTATGCGATCGCGTGGAAGCCGCCGGCGGCGCTGTTCGCCGGTCAGCCGCGCCTGAAAGGCATCTTCTGCCTCGGCGCCGGCGTCGATGCGCTGGTGGCGCTCGGCGATGCGCTGCCGGCCGGCGTGCCGCTGGTGCGCATCGAGGATGCCGGCATGGGCCTGCAGATGGCCGAGTACGTGACCTACGCGGTGCTGCGCCATTACCGCGAGTTCGATGTCTACGAGCAGCAGGCGCGCGCCGGCCAGTGGCGGCCGCGCCGCGACAACCTCAAGGCCGACTTCCCGGTCGGCATTCTCGGCCTGGGCGTGCTCGGCCAGCGGATCGCCGAGGCGCTCTTGCATTTCGGCTTCACGGTGCACGGCTGGAGCCGCGGCAGGAAGTCGCTGCCCGGTGTAATCTGCCATTCTGCGGATGAACACGGCGATGCAGCGCTCGACGCCGTCCTGCGCGCGTCGCGCATCCTGGTGTGCGCGCTGCCGCTGACGCCGGACACGCGCGGCATCCTGAACCGCACCAGCCTAGCGAAGACGCCGCGCGGCGCCTATCTCGTCAACGTGGCGCGCGGCGCCCACCTGGTCGAAGAGGATTTGCTGGCGCTGTTGCAGGAAGGGCAATTGTCCGGCGCCACGCTCGATGTGTTCGCCGAGGAACCGCTGCCGGCCTCGCACCCGTTCTGGCGCGAGCCGCGCATCGCCATCACGCCGCACACCTCGGCCCAGAGCGGCCCGGCCGACTGCGCGCGCCAGATCGCCCGCAAGATTCGCAGCATGGAACGCGGCGAGGCCATCACCGGCATCGTCGATGTGAAGAAAGGATATTGAGATGACCCTGCCCAATCACGTCAAGATCGTCGAGGTCGGCCCGCGCGACGGCCTGCAGAACGAGAAGGAAACCATTCCCGCCGAGGTCAAGATCGAGCTGGTGAACCGCCTGACGCAGGCCGGTTTCGCCAACATCGAGGCGGCCTCCTTCGTCTCGCCGAAATGGGTGCCGCAGATGGCCACCTCGGCCGAGGTGATGGCCGCCATCGCGCGCAAGCCCGGCGTGATCTATTCGGCCCTGACCCCGAACATGAAAGGCTTCGAGGCGGCGCTGGCGGCGAAGGCCGACGAGGTGGTGATCTTCGGCGCGGCTTCCGAAGCGTTCTCGCAGAAGAACATCAACTGCTCGATCGCCGAATCGATCGAGCGCTTCCGCGATGTCGCGGCGGCCGCCAAGGCCAACAACATCCGCCTGCGCGGCTCGATCAGCTGTTCCTTCGGCTGCCCCTACCAGGGCGAGGTGTCGCCGGAATCGGTGGCCGACGTGGTGCAGCGCATGCGCGACCTCGGCTGCGACGAGATCGACATCGCCGACACCATCGGCGTCGGCACGCCGCGCCATGTGCAGACCGTGATGGAGCGCGTCGCGCGGGAGTTCCCGAAGGAGCGCCTGTCCGGCCATTTCCACGACACCTACGGCCAGGCGCTGGCCAACATCTACGCCGCGATGGAAGTCGGCATCGCCATCTTCCATTCCTCGGTGGCGGGCCTGGGCGGCTGCCCGTATGCGAAGGGCGCGACCGGCAACGTCTCGTCCGAAGACGTGCTGTACATGATGAAGGGGCTCGGCATCGAGACCGGCATCGACCTCGACGCCGTGGTGGATGCCGGCCAGTTCATCTCGCAGCACCTCGGCCGCAAGGCGGTCAGCCGCGCCGGCAACGCGATCGCGGCCAGGCGCGCCGCCTGACGACGGAGTGAAGCCCGCATGACAACGACCGACGTGAAACTTCCCGACACCGCGCAACGCGTGGCCGACCTGCTGCGCGAACTCGGTCACGACAGGCCGGTAGTGATGCTGCCGGAGACCGGCAAGACCTCGGCCGAAGCGGCGGCCGGCCTCGGCTGCTCGGTGGCCGAGATCGCCAAGTCGATCGTGTTCCGCCGCCTGTCCGACGACGCGCCGGTGATGGTGGTGGCGTCCGGCGCCAATCGCGTCGACGAGCACAAGGTGGCCGCCATCGTCGGCCCGCTCGGCCGCGCCGACGCGAAGTTCGTCAAGGAGCGCATCGGCTACGCGATCGGCGGCGTCTGCCCGATCGGCCACGTCGGCAAGACGGTGATGCTGGTCGATGAAGATCTCATGCAGTTCGGCAGCGTGTGGGCGGCGGCCGGCCATCCCCACGCCGTGTTCAACCTGACGCCGCAGCAGTTGCTGGCGATGACCGGCGCGCCGGTGGCCGACGTGGCACAGCGCGCCGCCTGACGAAATACGCCGTACGCAAACAGAAGCGCGCCGCAGCGGGCGGCAAGACCCGCAGGCGCACACGACAAGGGGAGATGCGCATGGAACGCAGGAAAATGATCAGGCTGGCCGTCGGCGGCGGCCTCGCGCTGGGAGCGGGCGGCATGGCCGCCTTCCTGGTCTCTGGCAAGGGCACCGCGGAACTCACCGTCGACGCCGCGCTGCGGCGCATCGATGCGCTGCTGGCGGGCCAGCCGGTCGCGCACGGCACCTGGCCGGCCGGCCTGGTGTTCCACCATTGCGCGCAATCGATCGAATATTCGATGATCGGTTATCCGCAGCTCAAGCCCGCGCTGTTCCGCAGCACCGTCGGCCCGGCCGCGTTCGCGATGTTCGCGGCGCGCGGCGGCATGCGCCACGGCCTGGCAGAACCGATTCCCGGCGCGCCTGAACTCGATGCGGCGGCGACGGCCGAATCCGGCCTGCGGCGGCTGCGTGCGGCCTTCGCCTATTTCCGCGATTTCCAGGGCGTGCTGGCGCCGCATTTCGCCTACGGACCGCTGTCGAAGGAGCAATACGAGGCGGCCCATGTGATGCACTTCTGGAACCATCTCGACGAGATCAGCGCCTGAACCATGAAGCCCGTCCTGCAACCCGGCATCGCCTTCGCATGGCAGTACACCGTGCCCGAGCGCGCCACCGTGCCGCGCCTGTATCATGACACGCCGTTCTGCCTCGACATGCCGGACGTGCTGGCCACCGGCTACATGGTCGGCATGATGGAGCTTGCCTGCGTGCACGGCATCATGCCCTACGTCGACTGGCCGCGCGAACAGAGCGTCGGCATCCACGTGAATTTCTCCCACCTGGCCGCGACGCCGCCCGGCATGACGCTGACGATGAAGGGCGAGGTGGTGAAGGTGGAAGGCCGGCGCGTGACCTTCCGCGTCGAGGCCTGGGACGGCCAGGACAAGATCACCGAGGGCGAGCATGTGCGCATGCTCATCGACCCGGTGAAATTCAACGCGAAGATGGAAGAGAAGAAGGCGCGCAACGCGACATGAACCTGCACGACTACGATCCGGACAAGGACGCAGGCCCGGTGCCCTCGCCCTGCAGCAACGTCTGCCAGATGAACCGCACGACCGGGCTGTGCGAGGGCTGCCACCGCACGCTCGACGAGATCGCGCGCTGGAGCACCGCCGACGAGGCCGACAAGCGGCGCATCTGGAAGGAACTGCGCCGGCGCGAGGAGGCGTTGTTCGATGGCGGCGCCCCGGCACCGGCGGCACCCGCGCCGGCGCCGGCCAAGCCGTCGACGGCAGGGCTGCGGCTGTTCAACTTCAAGCGATGACCACGGAGCGACCGATGCGCACCATCGACTGGTATTTCGACTTCATCTCGCCGTTTTCCTACCTGCAGGCCGAGATCCTGCACACGCTGCCGCCGGACGTGGAGGTGCGCTTCCGCCCCGTGCTGTTCGCCGGCCTGCTCAAGCACTGGGACAACAAGGGTCCGGCCGAGATCGCGCCTAAGCGCGACTGGACCTTCGCCCATGTGCTGTGGATCGCCCGCAAGCTTGGCGTGCCGATCCGCTTCCCGGCTCACCATCCGTACAATCCGCTGCCCCTGTTGCGCCTGTGCATCGCGCTCGACTGCACGCCGGAAGTGGTGCGACACCTGTTCCGCTACGTGTGGCGCGACGGCCATCTGCCGACCGACGAGCGGCCGTGGCAGGCGCTGCTGGCCGAACTCGACGTCACGCCCGCCATGCTCGATGCGCCCGGGGTCAAGGACGCCCTGCGCCGCAACGGCGAGGATGCCATCGCCGCCGGCGTGTTCGGCGTGCCGACCGCGGTGGTCGACGGCCGCGCGTTCTGGGGCGTCGACGCCACCGACATGCTGATCGCCTTCCTGCGCAACGATCCGTTCTTCAGCGACGGCACGCTCGATGCCGTCGCCAATCTCGCTCCCGGGCTCCAGCGTCCGCAACCGGGCAAGGGGCCGGCATGATGCCTGCCCGGCACCGGCTGCTCCGGGGCCGTGAGGCCGGGGGCGGCGCGCGGCGGGCGGGGCGGACATGAGCGATGCGCTGCACCTGCCGCCGACGATACGCGTGTTCGAGCGCGGCTGGCTGTCGTCCAACAACGTGCTGTTCACCGGCCGTGACCGCGTGGCGCTGGTCGACAGCGGCTACGCGACGCAGGCGGAACAGACCGTCGCGCTGGTGCGCCATGTGCTCGGCCGGCGTCCGCTCGACCTGCTGGTCAACACCCACCTGCATTCCGACCATTGCGGCGGCAACGCGGCGCTGCAGGCGGCTTTCGGCTGCCGCACCATGATTCCCGCGCACGAGGCCGACAAGGTGCGCGCCTGGGACGAGGAGGCGCTGACCTATCGCGCCACCGGCCAGCAATGTCCGCGCTTCGGTTTCGACGACGTGCTGCGCTCCGGCGACGTGATCGAACTCGGCGACCTGGCCTGGCAGGCGCTGGCCGCGCCCGGGCACGATCCGCATTCGCTGATCCTCTACTGCCCGGAGGAAAGGCTGCTGCTTTCGGCCGATGCGCTGTGGGAACACGGATTCGGCGTGATCTTTCCGGAGCTCGAGGGTGAACCCGCGTTCGGCGACGTGCGCGCCACGCTCGACCTGATCGCCTCGCTCGACGTGCGCGGCGTGATCCCGGGGCACGGCGCACCCTTCACGGGGGTGGAAGCGGCGCTGGAGCGCGCGTACTCGCGCATCGCGTACCTGGCCGCCGATCCGGTGCGCAACGCGCAGAACGCGGTCAAGGTCTTGCTGAAATTCCTGCTGCTGGAGCGCCGGGAAATCCCGCTGGGGGACGTGCCGGGCATGATGGCGGGCATCCGCCTGTTCGTCGAGGCGAACAGGCGTTACCTGGGCATGGAAGAGGCCGCGCTGTCCGACTGGGCCGTGGCCCAGCTGGTGAAGGCCGGGGCCGCAGGCATCGAGCGCGGCAGGCTGGTCGACCGGGGCTGAACGCGGCCGCGCGCCGTGGCGGCGCGCGATACCGTCGTCCCTGCATCGACACGACGGGCGGACTTGCCGGGGACTTATTTCAACGACGCGATGCGATCCTTGAACCAGCGGTCGAGCATGCGCTTTTCATAACGCAGCGGATCGCTGGTGGAATAGTGCGGATGGCCGAAGAAATATCCCATGTCGGCGATCTTCTCGGTCCCCTGCGCCAGCACCTGTCCATTCGACTCCAGGGTGTAGCGCAATTCCATCCGTGGCCAGTCGGCCTGACGGCCGACGACGCGCACCGCGCCACCCAGCCGGATGAAGTGTTCCATCCGGCCGGCGAGGTCGACGTCGAGCACTTCGACCTTCAGGTTGCGGTCCGCGGGCAGCTTGTTGCCCAGCTTCACGATGTGCGTGCCGAGATCCTTCAGCACCCATTCGCGATCGTAGTTGTCCCAGCCGATGTCGGCGTACTTCTCGGGTTCGGTAAACGTGACGTTGCCGGCGGCCCAGGCAGGTACTGACGACATCAGCAGCGTTGCGGCGCCTGCGAGCGCCATGGTCAATTTACGCATGTCAGTTCCTTTTCAATACCGGACACCGGACCATCCCGGTGCCCCTTCAGTGTAGCTCCTTCGGAGCGGATTCATAGATGGTGACGACCACCGCGCCTCCAAGGCCCAGGTTGTGCGACAGCGCGATCTTCGCGCCGTCCACCTGGCGCCGGTCGGCCATGCCGCGCAGTTGCCAGACCAGCTCGGTGCATTGCGCCAGCCCGGTGGCGCCGAGCGGATGGCCCTTGCTCATCAGGCCGCCGGAGGGGTTGACCACCACGCGGCCGCCGTGGGTGTTGTCGCCGCGGCGGATGAAGGCTTCCGCCTCGCCTTCGCCGCACAGGCCCAGTCCTTCGTAGGTGATCACCTCATTGGGCGTGAAGCAATCGTGCAGCTCCACCACGTCCACCTCCTGCGGACCGAGGCCGGCCTGCTCGAAGGCGGCGCGCGCCGCGTTGCGCGTCATGTCGGCGCCGACCAGGTTCATCACGCTGGTGAAGCTCTGCGGCCGGTCGGTCGCCATCACCTGGGCGCGGATCGCGACCGCGTGGCCGATGCCGTGCCGGCGCGCGAACGCGGGGCTGGCCACCAGCACGGCGGCGGCGCCGCAGGACGGCGGGCAGGCTTCCAGGCGGGTCAGGTGGTCGGGATAGATCTTCGGCGCTTCCATCACTTCCTCGACCGTCAGCGGCTGGGTGAAGATCGAGTACGGATTGCGGATCGCGTGGCTGCGCGTCTTGACCGCCACGCGCGCGAAGATGTCCGGGTGGGCGCCGGTCTTGGCGATGTACTCGTTGGCCGCCGAGCCGAACACGCGCAGCGCGATCGGGCCGTCGGGCGCATCGGGCGCCAGCTCCTTCAGTTTCCGGTCGAACATGTCCAGCGGCGAGGTGCGATCGTCCCAGGCCGAGCCGATCGCGCCGGGGCGCATCTCCTCGAAGCCGAAGGCCAGCGCGCACTCGACCGCGCCGGACTGCACCGCCTGGCGGGCGAGGAACAGGGCGGTGGCGCCCGAGGAGCAGTTGTTGTTGACGTTGACCACCGGGATACCGGTCATGCCGACGCCGTACAGCGCCGTCTGGCCGCAGGTCGAATCGCCGTAGACATAGCTGGCGTAGGCCTGCTGCACGTCCTCCAGCCCGATGCCGGCGTCGGCCAGGGCGTTGCGGATGGCCTTCGCGGCCATCACTTCATAAGGTTCGTGCTTGCCGGGCTTGGCGAAGGGAATCATGCCGGCGCCGATGATGCAGGGCTTGGTCATCTCGTTCATCCTTGGGGCGCGGTGCGTCTGGAAGGGCGGCGACCCACCGCATAGTGTCGCGCGCCTGCGTTTCGGTTGTTGTACGGGTGTGTAAAGATTTGTCTCCGCGCCACGGCTTGCCGCTTTTTCAACGCGACGTCACATCGAGCGCGCGATCAGTTCCTTCATCAGCTCGTTGGCGCCGCCGTAGATCTTCTGCACGCGGGCGTCGGCGTACATCTTGGCGATCGGGTATTCCATCATGTAGCCGTAGCCGCCGAACAGCTGCAGGCACTTGTCGACCACCTCGCACTGCTTCTGCGAGCACCACCATTTCGCCATCGAGGCGGCGGCGTTGTCGAGTTCGCCACGGACATGCCGGGCGATGCAGTCGTCGAGGAAGGCGCGCGCCACCGCGGCTTCGGTCTTGCATTCGGCCAGCGTGAAACGGGTGTTCTGCAGTTCGAACAAGGGCTTGCCGAAGGCCTGGCGTTCCTTGGTGTACTGCGTGGTGATTTCCACCGCCTTTTCCATCGTCGCCACCGCGGCGACCGCCACGATCAGGCGCTCCTGCGGCAACTGCTGCATCAGCTGGACGAAACCCTGACCCTCGTGCTCGCCGATCAGCGCGGACGCCGGCACGCGCACGTCGTCGAAGAACAGCTCGGCGGTGTCCTGGCCCTTCTGGCCGAGCTTCTCGAGGATGCGGCCGCGGCGGAAGCCCGGCAGGTCGCGCGTCTCGACGGCCAGCAGCGAGATGCCCTTGGATCCCTTCGAGGGGGCGGTCTTGGCCACCAGGATCACCAGGTCGGCCATGTAGCCGTTGGAGATGAAGGTCTTGGCGCCGTTGACGACGTATTCGTCGCCGACCCGTTCGGCGCGCGTCTTCACGCCCTGCAGGTCGGAGCCGGTGCCGGGCTCGGTCATGGCGATGGCGCAGATCCATTCGCCGCTGGCCAGCTTCGGCAGGATGCGGCGCTTCTGTTCCTCGGTGCCGTAGTTGACGAAATAGTGCGCGCCGATGCCGCTGTGCACATGCAGGCCGAAACTGGAATTGTTGGCGTAGGACTGCTCCTCGAAGATCACCGCGTCGTGGCGGAAATCGCCGCCGGCGCCGCCGTATTCCTCCGGCACGCTGGGGCACAAGAGGCCGATGGCGCCGGCCTTGGTCCACAGCGCGCGGTCGACATGCTGCTGCTCGTCCCAGCGGCGTTCGTTCGGCGTGACTTCCTCGGCGAAGAAGCGGCGCGCGGTGTCGCGCAGCATTTCCAGTTCATCGTTGCTCCAGGGGCGCATCGTGTCTCCGTGTGGTCGTGGGTTGTCGTGGATTGCGGGAATGGTGGCGCGGTCAGCGGGCGGCGACGCCCGACTTCAGGCCCTCCAGCACCGTGCGCACCGCCAGGTCGAACAGTTCGTCGGCACGCTCGGTCTTCAGGTAATAGCCTTTCAGCTCCAGGCTGACCACGCCGTGCATCGCCGCCCACAGGAGGCGCGCGGCGGTGGTCGGGTTGGACGGCGGCAGCGCGCCGGCCCGCATGCAGGCTTCGAAGGCGTCGACCACGACCGTCAGCGAGGCACGCCCGGTCTTGCGCGATTCGACCGGCGGCACGAAGCCGGCGATGGCGTCGCCGAACAGCACCATGTAATAGCTCGGGTTGCGCTTGGCGAACCGGTGGTAGGCGCGCGCATGGGCGCGGATCGCGGCCAGGCCGTCGTCGCCGGCCTTCTGGGCAGGCGCCGCCGCGCTGGCGGCTTCGAGTTCCGCCTTCAGGCGGGCGCAGGCTTCCAGGTACAGCTCGTTGGACAGGCCGTCCTTGCCGCCGAACAGCGAATAGAGCAGGGTGGTCGAGCAGTTGACCGCCTCGGCCACGCGGCGCACCGTCAGCGCCGGCGGTCCTTCCTCGACCAGGAGGCGCGTGGCCGCGTCCAGCATGCCCTGGCGCAGCGTGCCGCGCAGGTCCTCCTGGGCCTGGCGGAAGTCGACGACGTCGGTGCGTTTGGATTTCATCCCCGGTGTGCCTCGATAAAAAACAGCGTTTTTTCTGATAACATCATAAACCGAATCGCCCGGCCCGCAAGCCGCGGCGCGCCGGAAATCGATGCTGCGGTGCGGCATCGCGGTGCGCGCCGGCGCTGCCGCCTGCGGCGCACCGAGCCGACGACGTCCATTGCCCAGGAGCCCCGATGAATCCCCGACTTCCCGCCGTCCTGCAACGCCTGTCGCTTCCCGTGATTGCCTCGCCGATGTTCATCGCCAGCGGCCCCGCGCTGGTCAAGGCCCAGTGCAAGGCCGGCATCGTCGGTTCCTTCCCGGCGCTCAATGCCCGCCCGGCCGAGCTGCTCGACGGCTGGCTCGACGACATCCAGGACGACCTGGCCGCCTATCGCGAAGCCCATCCCGGCGCGGTGGTGGGTCCGATCGCGGTCAACCAGATCGTGCACCAGTCCAACGACCGCCTCGAGCACGACGTCGCCGTCTGCGTGAAGCACAAGGTGCCGATCATCATCTCCAGCCTGCGCGCGCCGCCGCAGGACATGCTCGACGCCATCCATTCCTATGGCGGCATCGTGCTGCACGATGTCATTTCGATCCGCCATGCGCAGAAGGCGCTGGAAGCCGGCGTCGACGGCCTGATCCTGGTGGCGGCCGGCGCCGGCGGCCATGCCGGCACGCTGTCGCCGTTCGCGCTGGTGGGCGAGGTGCGCAAGTTCTTCGACGGCCCGCTGATCCTGTCCGGCGCCATCGCCACCGGCGACGCGGTGCTGGCGGCGCAGGCGATGGGCGCCGACCTGGCCTACATCGGCTCGCGCTTCCTGGCCACGCCGGAAGCCAACGTGAGCGAGGACTACAAGCGCACCATCCTCGAATCGAGCGCCGCCGACATCGTCTACACCAACCTGTTCACCGGCGTGCATGGCAACTACCTGAAGAAATCGATCGTCGCCGCCGGCCTCGACCCGGACAACCTGCCCGAGGCCGACAAGTCGAAGATGAATTTCGGCTCCGGGGGCAATGCCAGCGCCAAGGCCTGGCGCGACATCTGGGGCGCCGGCCAGGGCGTCGGCCTGATGGACGAGGTGCTGCCGGCGGCGGACCTGGTGGCGAAGCTGAAGGCGGAATACGACGCCGCGCGCGCGCGCCTGGCGCTCTGACCGGCGGGCGCCGCCACGGGCGCGCCTGGCCATGGCCGGCGTGCCGCGCGCGCCACATGTGGCCTGCCCGTCCTTGGCGGATCGTCCCCGGTCGGGTAAAACCGGAAGATGTCCGCCATGTCCCGCTCGCGCCGGCCCGGTCGCCCGGCTAACCTCCTGCCACGCCGCGCGGGCGGCACGGACGACGACAGGAGACATCGATGCGCCTCACCATTCGCCGCATGGCGCCCCCGGACCTGCTGGCTGCCGCGCTGGCCGCCATGCTGACGGCCCTGCCGTCGCCAGCGGCGCGGGCTGCCGAAACGCATGCAGACTGGCAGTACACCGGCAAGTCGGGCGCCGCGCGCTGGGGCGACCTCGATCCGGCCTATGCCGACTGCAAGCTGGGCCGGCGGCAGTCGCCGATCGACATCCGCGGCGTACTCAAGGCCAGGCTCGATCCGCTCCGCTTCGATTACCGCCGCCGCGATGCCCGCGTGTTCAACGACGGCCATACCATCCAGGCCAGTCCCGACGGCAGCGGCGCGGACAGCGCACTGCTGCTCGACGGCCGCCGCTACCATCTCGTGCAATTCCATTTCCACATGCCCGGCGAGGAGCGCATCAACGGCGTCGCTTTCCCGATGTCGCTGCATCTCGTGCACCGTGACGACGACGGACGGCTGGCGGTCGTGGCCGTGCTGCTGCGCCAGGGACGAAAGAACGCCGCGCTCAGGCCGCTGTTCGACGACCTGCCGGCGCGTCCCGGCGACCGCCGCCTGCTTCTCGGCGGATTCGACCCCGCCGCGCTGCTGCCAGCGCGGCGCGTGTATTTCACCTATGACGGCTCGCTCACCACGCCGCCGTGCACGGAAGGCGTGCGCTGGTTCATCCTGCGCCAGCCGGTCGACGTCTCCGCCGCGCAGCTGCGTGCGTTCAAGCATCTCTATCCGCTCAATGCCCGGCCGGTGCAGCCGTTGTACGGACGCAAGGTGCAGGCCGGCGGCTGACATCCGCCACGTGCAACTGCGCAAGGTAGACGGCGCATGGGGGAATTATCGCTGCACATTCCGCTCGAACCGGAGACTAGGACGATATCGGGAGTGCAACCCATGGTTACCACGTTGAAACAGGAAGGCATCCGCACCAAGGATCCGGTGCCGAAGGATCAGCAGCAGTTCCACATGCCGCACGAGCGCGACGAATCCGACGACAGCCAGGCCAGCGAACCGCGCGAGGTGATGCAGCAGGCCTACAAGGACATCATGGAAGGGCAGGTGGACACGGATTTCCGCGAGGAGCGCGGCGTCGAGGAGGTGGTCGGCAAGACGCCGGAGAAATACCCCGGCGGCAAGCCGCCGAAGCGCACGCGGCCCTGAATGCTCCCTCCCCCTCGCCGGGCGCCTGCCAAGGGGGAGGGCTGAGGAGGGGGTTGTGCGCTTGAGCCAGGACTAATGCTTGTTGAGGCACACCTCCTCCCCCTTACACAGCGTCCGGCAAGGATAGCGGGGGAAATCCGAGATCAGCCGTTGCCGGTACGGATCGCCCAGATGCCCGGCAGGTTGCGCCAGTAGCCGTAGGCGTCCATGCCATAGCCCACCACGAACTTGTTCGGCAGCACCAGCCCGACCACATCGGGGATCGCCGGCTTGGACTTGCCGATGTCCTTGTCGGCGAACACCACCAGCAGCACTTCCTTCGCGCCCATGGCGAGCAGGCGCTCCTTCACGTGCGCCAGCGTCTCGCCCTCGTCGAGAATGTCGTCCAGCACGATCACGGTGCGGCCGCGCACGTCGGCGCGCGGCTCGACCTTCCATTCGATGGTGCCGCCATGGTCCTTGCTGCCGTAGCGCGTGACATGGATGTAGTCGAACTCGAGCGGGAAGGACAGGCGCGTCAGCAGTTGTCCGGAAAACACCACCGCGCCGCCCATCACGCCCAGCACCAGCGGGAAAGGCTCGGCGCCGTTGCGGTCGAAGCGCTGGTTCAGCTTGCGCGCGACCTCGTCGACCGCATGCTGCACCTGGGCGGCGTCGTAGATCAGTTCGGCATCGGACATCAGATTGCGGGCGCGGTCGGAATGGGCCTGGGCGTCGAATGCGGGCTTGGCGGACATGGGAAAACCTTCCTGAAACAGTAGCGGCCGTGACGATAGCACGAGTTCCGGGCGCGCTCCAGAAAAACGCGGGGTGCCGGGCATGGTCCGCCGGGCACCCGGGAGAAAGTGCGGATTACTTGTAGATGCCGCAGCCGATCAGCACGTCGCCATGCTTTTCGATGTAGGTCGACTTCGGCTCGATCGCCTTGCTGACCGGGTTGGTCCACTTGTAGTCGATCCAGCCCTTGCCCTTGGTGTTGGCGACGGTCAGGAATTCCTTGATGAAGTACTTGCCGTCGGCATCCTTCAGTTCGGTCATGTTCTTGTCGAGCAGCTTCGGATTGGTGCCGTGCGCCAGTGTCTTGCCGTTCATGTCGAACACGAAGATGTACAGGTCGCGGTCGATGAACTGGCCCTTGTTGTTGTTGAATTCCGCGAAGGCCTTTTCCTTGCCGTTGGCCTTGAGATAGTCGGCAGCCTTCTTCACGAGGGCGACGGCTTCGTCCGCAGAGCCCTTGTCGCCGCTGGCAAGCGCGGCCTGGCTGAACGAGAACATGGCGACGGCGGCGACGAGAAACCTGAAGACGGATTTCATGAGGGGTCTCCGAGAGTGAGCGAAGTAAGGCAATGCTTGCTCCGCGTCTGCGCGCGGAGGCATGATTCCCTGGCAGCGACTATATGCCCATTATTTCTACGGGGCAATTGCTATTTGGCCACAGTCGTTCCCATGCCAGCTGCGCATTGTCGGGGCAGGTGCGGGGAAAGCGCCGGCATGCCGGCCGGCGCGCGGGCGATGCCGGATCAGCTGTAGCTGCGCGCGTCCTCGATCACCTTGCCGTCGTTCGGCAGCGAGCCGCGCGACTGCAGCTTCACCTCGCCGCGCAGCTTGGTGACGTCGCGGATCGATTCCACAATGGCGGCCACGCGCGCCATCGGCGGCGGATCGTCGACCTCGCAATGCAGGGTCATGATGTCGTTGGCCATTTCGCCGGTGATGACCAGGCGCGCCTTGACGATCTCGGGATGGCGGCGCACCACCTCGGCCACCTGCGACGGATGGACGAACATCGCGCGCACCTTGGTGGTCTGGTCGGCGCGGCCCATCCAACCCTTGATGCGGGTGTTGGTGCGGCCGCAGGGCGAGGTGCCCGGCAGCACGGCCGACAGGTCGCCGGTGCCGAAGCGCACCAGCGGATAATCGGGGTTGAAGGACGTCACCACCACCTCGCCCACCTCGCCCTCGGGCACCGGGTCGCCGGTGCCGGGACGGACGATCTCGACGATCAGGTCCTCGTCGACGATCATGCCCGGGTTGACCTCGCCGCCGGTCTCGGTCTCGTAGGCGATGTTGCCGATGTCGGCCGAGCCGTAGGTCTGCAGCACGTGCGGCACGCCGTTTTCCTGGAACCAGGCGCGCAGCGACGGCGGCAGCGCCTCGGCGCTGACCAGCGCGCGCTCGACGCTCGATACGTCGGCGCCCATCTCGCGCGCCTTCTCGATGATGATCTTGAGGAAGGACGGCGTGCCGATGTAGGCAGCCGGCTTGAGCGCCGCCATCGCCTGCACCTGCATCTCGGTCTGGCCGATGCCGGCCGGGATGACCGGGCAGCCGAGCTTCGCGGCCGCGCCTTCGACCATGAAGGCCGCGGGCGTGAAGTGATAGGAAAAGCAGTTCTGGATCAGGTCGCCGGAACGCAGGCCCAGCGCATGCAGCGGCCGCGCGAAGCGCCACCAGTCGGCGCCGGCGCCTTCCGGATCGAAGATCGGTCCGGGCGACATGAACACATGGCGCAGCCGGCCGACCGGCGTGGTGGTGAGGCCGCCGAAGGGCATGTCGGCGGCCTGCAGGTCCTTGAGATCCGACTTGCGTGTCACCGGCAGGGTCGCCAGCGCGGCGCGCGAGGCGACGTCGCCGGCCGTCACGCCAGCCAGGATGCGGCTCCAGCCGGGCGCACGCTGCGCCGCGGCGACCAGGCCCGGCAGTGCCGCCATCAGCGCGCGTTCGCGCTCGGCGGGATCGCGGTGTTCGAGTGCGTCGAGGAAGTCAGCCATGGAGGATCTCTTGTTGCAGTTTCTTGGTCAGCCGGGCGAACACCAGTTCATGCGAGCGTTTCACCAGGGCCAGCGCCTCCGCCTGCGGCAGGGCGTGTTCGTCGGTCAGCTGGATCCATTTCGCGCGGGCCATGTAGGGCGCGGGGATGATCCCTTTCCGGTCGGTCAGCTCGAGAAAGCGGTCGTCGTCGACCTTGAAGGCGAAGCTGCTGCCGTCCATGTTCATCACGGCGAACATCTTGCCGCCCACCGAGAACACCAGGTCGTTGCCCCACTTGATGTCCTGGGTGGCGCCGGGCAGCTTGGCGCAGGCGGCGCGCAGTGTCGCGAAGGTCGACATCGTCAGCCCGCGTTCAGGCCAGCCAGCGCTTGCGGCGGCGGTAGAACTTCATGTCGCGGAAGCTCTTGCGCCCGGCGCCGGAGACGCCGAGATAGAACTCCTTGACGTCCTCGTTGGAGGCCAGTTCCTTCGCATCGCCTTCCATCACCACGCGGCCGTTCTCGAGGATGTAGCCGAAGTCGGCGTACTTGAGCGCGACGTTGGTGTTCTGCTCGGCCAGCAGGAAGGAGACGTTCTCCTTGCCGTTGAGGTCGCGCACGATCTCGAAGATCTCCTCGACGATCTGCGGCGCGAGTCCCATCGACGGCTCGTCGAGCAGGATCATGGTCGGCTTGGCCATCAGCGCGCGGCCGATGGCGCACATCTGCTGCTCGCCGCCCGAGGTGTAGCCGGCCTGCGAGGCGCGGCGCTGCTTCAGGCGCGGGAAATAGTGGTAGACCATCTCGAGCGATTCCTTCAGCTCGGCGCGCGAGATGCGGCGCGTATAGGCGCCGGTGAGGAGGTTCTCCTCGATGGTGAGGTGGCCGAAGCAGTGGCGGCCTTCCATCACCTGGGACAGGCCGCGTTTCACCAGTTCGTTCGGCGTGAGCTGGTCGACGCGCTGCCCCTGGAACTCGATGCTGCCCTTGGTGACCTCGCCGCGCTCACCGCGCAGCAGCGTCGAGATCGACTTCAGCGTGGTCGACTTGCCCGCGCCGTTGGCGCCGAGCAGCGCCACGATCTTCCCTTGCGGCACCTGCAGCGAGACGCCCTTGAGGACGAGGATCACGTGGTCGTAGATGACCTCGATGTTGTTGACGGACAGGTAGGCAGGGCCGGTGGCGGCGTCGATGTTGCCGGCGGCGGCCTTGTCTGCGGTGGCGGTGGCGGTATTCATGCTCATGGTCGTGTGCAAGTCCCTCGGGGTTCCCTCCTCCTGGAAGGGGGAGGGTTAGGGTGGGGGTGGGGCGTGTCCGGCGATGACTTCGAGCGTCAAGTCCTGTTGTTCATGACTTGGCTGCCCTTGCCGGCGCTTGATGCTCCTGACTCCCATCCCGGCCTTCCCCCTGCAAGGGGGAAGGAGCGCGGCGGCGCGTGTTGGCACGCTGCCGCGCCGTCGCTGATTACTGCATGCAGGCCGGCGTGATCTTCTTCTCCGCGGCGTACTTGGCCGACGATTCCTCGAGCAGGCGGCGCGTCAGGCCCTTGTCGCCGACCACCCAGTTCGGGGTCACGGCCACCCACTTGGCGCCGTCCCAGCGCTGCACCTTCACGGCGCCCGAGCCCTCGTGGTCTTCGCAGGAAGTCTTCACCGGCGGGAACATGCCGAGCACGCCGAGCGCCTTCTGGCGGGCTTCATCCACGTTCAGGTTCTCCAGGCCCCAGCGCACCTGCTCGCCGGTCATGACCTTGCCCTTGCCGTATTTCTCCTGGGCCTTGCGGATCGCCTCGGTCCACAGGATGGCCGCGGTCACGCCGCGCATGTGGTAGACCGAGCCGACGCGCGACTTGTCGTCGAGGTTGCCCTTGCCGGCGCCGTAGACCTTCTTGCGGATGTCGTCGAGCAGCGGATAGTTGCCCGGCGTGTTGAAGGTCATCGTGGTGTAGCCCTTGGCGGCGTCGCCGGCCGGGATGGTGTCCTCTTCCGAGCCCGCCCACCACACGCCGAGGATCTTGTCGCGCGGGAAGCCGTTGCGCTGCGCGGTCTTGATGGCCACGGCATTCATCACACCCCAGCCCCACAGAATCACGTAGTCCGGCTGTGCCTGGCGGATCTGCAGCCACTGCGACTGCTGCTCGTTGCCCGGGTGCGCGACCGGGATCTTGATCAGCTCGAAGCCGTACTGCTTGGCCGACTCTTCCAGCACCGGCAGCGGCTCCTTGCCGAAGGCCGAATCGTGGTAAAGGTGGACGATCTTCTTGCCGCGCAGGTTCTGCGGACCGCCCGACTTGTCGGCGAAGTAGCGCACCATGGCCGCGGCCTGGTTCCAGTAGCTGGTGATCAGCGGGAAGACATACGGGAACACCTTGCCGTTGGCGGCGTCCGAACGGCCGTAGCCGAGGGTGGTCATCGGGATCTTGTCGGTGGCCACGCGGTCCAGGATGCCGTAGGCGATGCCGGTCGACAGCGGTTCGACCAGCGTGGCGCCGCCGTGCTTGGACTTGGTGCGCTCGTAGCACTCGACGCCGCGCGAAGCGTTGTATTCGGTCTCGCACTCTTCCCACTTCAGCTTGACGCCATTGATGCCGCCGTTGGCGTTGACGTAGTTGAAGTAGTCGATCGCACCGCCGAAGAAGCCGGAACCGCCGGCGGCATAGGGACCGACGCGGTAGGAAAGGATCGGGACGAACTGCTCCTGGGCTTGCGCGACGCCGACGGCGCCCGCGAGGGCCGCACCGATCAGGATCGATTTCACGAGTTTCATTGGGCTTCTCCTTTTTTTGGGTCAAACAGTCAGTTGAATCGACTTCAAACGTCTCCGGATCCGGGTCTCTTTGCCCGGCTGTGTTGCATCAGTACGGGAACGGCCACAGGCGCAGCTTCTCCTTGGCGATCTGCCACAGGCGCGCCAGGCCATGCGGCTCGACGATCAGGAAGAAGATGATCAGCGAACCGAACACCATCAGCTCCAGGTTCGAGGCCACCGAGGTCGGCAGCCCGGCCGCATGCGCGATCACGTTCAGCAGCACCGGCAGCAGCACGATGAACGCGGCGCCGAGGAAGGAGCCGAGGATCGAGCCCACGCCGCCGATGATGATCATGAACAGGATGCGGAACGACAGGTCGAGGCTGTAGGCTTCCGGCTCGACGGTGCCGAGGTAGGCGTAAGCGTACAGCGCGCCTGCCACGCCGCAATAGAAGGAGCTGACGGCGAATGCCAGAAGTTTGGTGCGCATCAAGCGGAAGCCGATCACCTCGGCCGCCACGTCCATGTCGCGCACCGCCATCCACGAGCGGCCGACGTTGGTGCGGATCATGTTCTTGGCCAGCAGCGCCAGCACGCAGACGATCGCCAGCGTCAGGATGTACTTGGACGCCGGCGTGTTGAAGTCGTAGCCGAGGATGCTGATCTGCTGCGCCGTGATCACGCCCGACGAGCTGTAGTTGGTGAACCACTGGATCTTGGTCAGGCACCACACCACGAAGAACTGCGTGGCCAGCGTGGCCGCAGCGAGATAGAAGCCGCGGATCCGCAGCGAGGGCAGGCCGAACACGATGCCGACCGCGGCGGCGCACAGGCCGCCGAGCACGAAGGCCACCAGCACCGGCATGCCCGGGATGCGCAGCATGAAATTGTAGGCGGCGAAGGCGCCGACCGCCATGAAGGCGGCGGTGCCCAGCGACAGCTGGCCGGCATAGCCGGTCAGGATGTTCAGGCCGAGCGCGGCGAGCGAGAAGATCAGGAACGGGATCAGGATCGCCGAGAACAGGTAGGGCGACGCCACCATCGGGATCACCAGGAAGGCGATCGCCAGGATGATCGCCAGGCCGATGCGGTCCTGGCGGATCGGCAGGATCTGGCTGTCGGCGGCGTAGGTGGTCTTGAACTGACCGGCTTCACGGTAGAGCATGTTGTTTCCCTTTACGTGTCCTGTTGTTGCTCCTTCTCCCTGGCAGGGGGAAGGTTGGGTTGGGGGTGGTGTGGTTCAGCACGCACCGCGAAATGCCAGGACGCCATATGTCTGCCCTGGCTGGCGGAGTACGATCAGGACGCACTCCACCCCCACCCTGACCCTCCCCCTCAAGGGGGAGGGAATACATACCTAGATTCGCCTGATGATCTTTTCGCCGAACAGCCCCTCCGGTCGCACCAGCAGGAACAGCAGCGCCAGCACGTACGGGAACCAGCCTTCGATGCCGCCGCCGACCATCGGGCCGAGATAGACTTCGGCCAGCTTCTCGGAGGCGCCGATGATCAGGCCGCCGACGATCGCGCCCGGCACCGAGGTGAAGCCGCCGAGGATCAGCACCGGCAGCGCCTTGAGCGCCACGAAGGTCAGCGCGAACTGCACGCCGTTGCGCGCGCCCCACAGCAGGCCCGCCACCAGCGCGACGAAGCCGGCCACGGCCCACACGATGCGCCAGATGTTCTGCAGCGGGATGCCGACCGCGAGCGCGGCCTGGTGGTCGTCCGCCACGGCGCGCAGGGCGCGGCCGATCTTGGTCCTGGAGAAGAACACCGCCAGGCTGCCCACCAGCACGGCGCAGATGCAGGCCGCTACCACGTCGAACTGCGAGATCGCCAGGTTGAAGTTGGTGATCAGGTATTCGATCGGCACGTCCTCGATGCCCAGGTCCAGGCGGCGCACTTCCGAACCCCACATCAGCTGGGCCATGCCCTCGATGAAGAAGGTCAGGCCGATGGTCGCCATGAAGAGGGAAATCTCGTGCTGGTTGACCAGCGGCCGCAGCACGATCCGCTCGGTCGCCAGGCCCAGTATCACCATCGCCACCATCGTCAGCGGGATCGCCACCCACAGCGACACGTTGAACTCGGTCGAGATGGAGACGCAGGTCAGCGCCGCGAAGAACACCATCGCGCCCTGCGCGAAGTTGAACACGCCCGATGCCTTGTAGATCAGCACGAAACCGAGCGCCACCAGCGCATACATCACGCCTGCCAGCAGGCCGCCGATCAGGACTTCCAGAAAGAAACTGATATTCATGCTTGCGTCCTCAGTGCGCCACGCCCAGATAGGCGTTGATCACGTCCTGGTTGCTGCGGACCTCGTCCGGGGTGCCGTCGCCGATCTTCTTGCCGTAGTCGAGCACCACCACGCGGTCGGAGATGTCCATCACCACGCCCATGTCGTGCTCGATCAGCACGATGGTGGTGCCGAACTGGTCGTTGACGTCGAGGATGAAGCGGCACATGTCCTGCTTCTCCTCCACGTTCATGCCGGCCATCGGTTCGTCCAGCAGCAGGATCTCGGGTTCGGCGGCCAGCGCGCGGCCGAGCTCGACGCGCTTCTGCAGGCCGTAGGGCAGGCGGCCGACCGGGGTCTTGCGGATCGCCTGGATCTCGAGGAAATCGATGATCTCCTCGACCTTGGCGCGGTGCGCCATCTCCTCGCGGCGGGCCGGGCCGAGATACAGCGCCTGCAGCAGGAAATTCGATCTGATCTTGAGATTGCGCCCGGTCATGATGTTGTCGAGCACCGTCATACCCTTGAACAGCGCGATGTTCTGGAAGGTGCGCGCGATGCCCGACTTGGCCGCCATGTAGGTGTCCATGTTGTGGCGCTTCTCGCCGCGGTAGATGATCTCGCCGACCTGCGGCCGGTAGACGCCGTTGATCACGTTGAGCATCGAGCTCTTGCCGGCGCCGTTGGGGCCGATGATCGCGCGGATCTCGTGCTCGCGCACGTCGAACGAGATGTCGGTCAGCGCCTTGACGCCGCCGAACGACAGCGAGATGTTGCGCAGGTCGAGGATGACGTCGCCGATCCGACGCCCGGTTCCGGGAGTGTTCATGGGGAGATCCTTCATGTCCATCACGCGGCCCTCCTGGAGACGGCGGGGAAGGTCCGCGCATCGCGGATCTTCAGGTCGGCGGCCACCTTGCCCTGGCGTCCATCCTCGAACTTCACCTGGGTTTCGATGTACTGACTGGTCTTGCCGGCGTAGAGCGCATCGATCAGCACCGCGTATTTCTCGGCGATGAACTTGCGGCGCACCTTGCGGGTGCGGGTCAGCTCGTCGTCATCCGGGTCGAGTTCCTTGTGCAGGATGAGGAAGCGATGGATCTGGGTGCCCGACATCAGCGCCTCGGAGGCGAGGTCGGCGTTGACCTTCTCGATGCACTCGAGGATCAGCAGGTAGACCTCTTCCTTGGCGGCCAGGTCGGTGTAGCCCGAATACGGGATGCCGCGCCGCTCGGCCCAGTTGCCGACCGCTTCCATGTCGATGTTGATGAAGGCGCACACGCGGTCGCGCTGGTTGCCGAAGGCGACCGCTTCCTTGATGAAGGGGAAGAACTTCAGCTTGTTCTCGATGTAGTTCGGCGCGAACATGCCGCCGTCGAGCATCTTGCCGACGTCGGCCGCGCGGTCGATGATCTTCAGGTGGCCTTCCTCGTCGAAGATGCCGGCGTCGCCGGTGTGGAAGTAACCGTTGGCGTCGATCACTTCGGCGGTGGCGTCCGGGCGCTTGTAGTATTCCTTGAGCATCGACACCGAGCGCACCAGCACCTCGCCGTTGTCGGCCAGCTTCACCTCGACGCCCGGGGCCGGCAGGCCGACCGAGTCGAACTTGATGTTGCCGTCCGGCTGCAGGCAGACGTAGGCGCAGGTCTCGGTGGACCCGTACAGCTGCTTGAGGTTGATGCCGATCGAGCGGTAGAAGCGGAACAGGTCCGGGCCGATCGCCGCGCCGGCGGTGTAGGCCACGCGCACCCGCGACAGGCCCAGCACGTTCTTCAGCGGGCCGTAGACCAGCAGCTCGCCGATCGCATAGTTGAGGCGGTCGGCGGCCGACACCGGCTTGCCGTCCAGGATGTCCGAGCCGACGCGGCGCGCGACATCCATGTAGTAGTGGAACATCCTGCGCTTGATCGCGCTGGCGTCCTCCATGCGGATCATCACGGTGGTCAGCATGTTCTCGAACACGCGCGGCGGCGCGAAGTAATAGGTCGGGCCGATCTCGCGCAGGTCGGTCATCACCGTCTCGCCAGACTCGGGACAGTTGACGCAGAAGCCGGCCACCAGCGCCTGGGCATAGGAGAACAGGTTGTCGCCGACCCAGGCCATCGGCAGGTAGGACAGGATCTCCTCGTCCTCGGTCAGCCTGTCGAAGCCGACGCCGCCGATGGCGGCGGCGATCAGCGACTCGTGGGTCTGGCACACGCCCTTGGGCTTGCCGGTGGTGCCGGAGGTGTACAGCATGATCGCGACGTCGTCCGGGCGGCCGGCGGCGATCTGCGCGTCGTAGAAGCCGGGGTGGGCGCGGTCGTATTCGCGGCCCATCTCCTGCAGGCGGGCGTACGAGGTCAGCTCCGGCTGCGTGTAGTTGCGCATGCCGCGCTCGTCGTCGTAGATGATGTGGCCGATGCGGTTGACCTGCTGCTTGATCTCGAAGACCTTGTCGACCTGCTCCTGGTCCTCGACGATGGCGAAGTCGATCTCGGCATCGTCGAGCACATAGGCCATGTCGGCCGCCGGCGCATCCTGGTACAGCGGCACGGGCACGCCGCCGAGGATCTGCGCGGCCATCATCGCCCAGTACAGGCGCGGGCGGTTGTCGCCGATGATCGCCAGGTTCATGCCTCGCTTGAATCCCTGCGCGGCAAGGCCGCAGGCCAGGGCGCGGACTTCCTCGTTGACCTGCTGCCAGTTCCACGTCTGCCAGATGCCGAGGTCCTTCTCGCGGAAGGCAGCCTTGTGCGGACGGACCTGCGCATGCTGTTGCAGCAGGCGCGGGAAGGTCGTCGCTGCGCTGTTGGTAGTCTCCACCATTGTGTCCACCATGGTTCTGATGTCGTTGGCGCGCTCCGGGATGGATGCGCGCGTCGAGCTTGTCCGGACTGCTGCGCCTGCCTGCGATGCCGCCGCGGCTGCCTCCTGCACGGCGGAGCGCGAACGTGCCGCTAGTATGCGCGACACCGGGAGTGTCGTCCGCAAAACTGACGGCACTCTTACGAAAAATCCGGAACGGGAAGAGGGAGAAAGGCGGGCGGCGGCGCAGGGGCGCAACAGGGCAACCACCGTTGTTTCCGTGGCGCACGACTGCGAATACAATGTCTCCGTTTTCTCGTTCTGTGCGCCATCGTATTCACATCGCAGCGGCGATGTTGTCATGCGCCTGACAATCGATCACAAACCGGAAGCGCCGCCGCGAACACCTGTCCGCGGTCAAGGATTCCGAACAAACAGGGTGGTGCATCGCACAATGTCTCAACAGTCGCCGAGCCTGAAAGACCTCATCCGCAGTTCCCTCTGGACCAAGACGCTGACGCCCGAGCAGATGGCGCGCGTCGAGGCGGAAGTCTACGAGCGCTCGTATGCCGCCGGCAGCCATGTCTGCCGCACCGGCGATCCGGTCGAACACTGGATGGGCGTGGTGGACGGCCTGCTCAAGATGAGCAGCGTCTCGCCCGAGGGCAAGACCGTCAGCTTCACCGGCATGCGCAACGGCGGCTGGTTCGGCGAGGGGTCGATGCTCAAGAACGAGCCGCGCAAGTATGACGTTGTTGCGCTGCGGGAGAGCCGTGTCGCCTTCATGCCGCGCGCCACCTTCAACTGGCTGCTGGACAACAGCATCGGCTTCAACCGCTTCCTGCTGATGCAGCTCAACGAGCGGCTCGGGCTGTTCATCTCGCTGGTCGAATACGACCGCATGCTGGAGACCGACGCGCGCGTGGCGCGCTGCCTGGCCCAGCTGTTCAATCCCTATCTCAATCCGGGCGCCGGCCGTCAGCTGCAGATCTCGCAGGAAGAGATCGGCTACCTGTGCAGCACCTCGCGCCAGCGCGCCAACCAGGCGCTGCAGGTGCTGGAGAAGGAAGGCCTGCTGAAGGTGGAGTACGGCTGCATCACCATCCTCGACCTCGACCGGCTGCGGGTGTACGGGGCGTAAGGCATTCCGAATCGGGGGTGAGGTGTCCCGGTTTTCTCCTTCCCCCTGCAGGGGGAAGGAGCGCAACCAGAGCTCAGCTCGACGCCCCGATCGCCGTCCCTTCCTGATCGCGCGTGCCATGCACGCTGGCCGCAAAGCGTGCCTTCAGCAGGTCGAGGAAGGCCGCCGAGAAGGCCGGAATGTCTTCCGGCCCGCGGCTGGTGACCAGGTTGCCGTCGACCGCCGCGGCCAGGTCGACCCAGTTGCCGCCGGCATCGCGCACTTCCTGCGCCAGGTCGTGGGCGCTGGTGACCGTGCGGCCGCGCAGGATGCCTGCCGACACCAGCAGCGCCACGCCGTGGCAGATCGTCGCCACCGGCTTGCCCTGTTCGTGCATCTGGCGCACGAACTGCACGGCCGGCCCCGCCATGCGCAGGTGCTCGCCGTTGGCCGCGCCGCCGGGCACCAGCACGGCGTCGAATTCGTCCGGGTCGGCCACGTCGATGGTCTGGTCCACGTCGACCAGGTCGCCCTTTTCGTCGTGGTGGAAGCCCTGCACTTTGCCGAGCTGGACCGACAGGATCTTGCAGATGGTGCCGGCCTCGTCGAGCGTCTCGCGCGGGCCGGTCAGTTCCACCTGTTCGAAGCCGCTGGTCAGCAGGATGGCGACCTGCATGCCGCCGAGTTCGTATTTCATGATCTGCCCTCCGGAAAGTCATGCGCGGACGGCAGCCGCGCCGGCCGCCGCCCCCATGCAGGGCAGATTGCCGCCGGGCGCGGAAGTTCGCGACGGTGAGCGGTCGCACCCGGCAACCCGCCGGCACCGGCGGATGCGGGCAGACGTCTGCGCGGCGCTGGATGAAAATATTTTTTCTCGACGATGCAATTCTGCTGATTGAGAGATAATTCGCGCCAAGCCCTGCACAGGAGCGAATCCCATCCTGTGGGATAATCCTGCCTTGTAAATATATTTACGCCCGGAATCCCCCAGCATCCCAAGGACACCCATGGACACCCTGCACGCCGAGAAAGCCGCCATCCGTTCCCGCATCGAGCAACTGCGCGCCGCCATGCAGCGCCGGAAGATCGACGCCTGCGTCGTTCCCTCCGCCGACCCCCACCTGTCGGAATACCTGCCGGAGCGCTGGAAGGGCCGCGAATGGCTGTCCGGCTTCACCGGTTCGGTCGGCACGCTGGTGGTGACCGCCGATTTCGCCGGCCTGTGGGCCGACAGCCGCTACTGGTCGCAGGCCGAGACCGAACTGGCCGGCACCGGCATCGTGCTGATGAAGATCCCGGCCGGCAACAGCCTGCTGCACATCGACTGGCTCGGCGAAAAAATGGGGCAGGGCAGCACCGTGGCGGTGGACGGCGCCGTGCTCGGCCTGGCCGCCGCGCGCCTGCTGGAAACCACCCTCAAGGGCAAGGGCGCCGCGCTGCGCACCGACCTCGACCTGCTCGACGACATCTGGTCGCCGCGCCCGACGCTGCCGTTGCAACCGGTCTACGAACACCTGCCGCCGCATGCCACCAAGACGCGCGCCGCCAAGCTGGCCGAGACCCGCGCGGCCATGCAGGCGCACGGCGCCGGCTGGCATTTCATTTCCACCCTCGACGACATCGGCTACCTGTTCAACCTGCGCGGCGCCGACGTCAACTACAACCCGGTGTTCGTGGCGCATGCGCTGGTCGGCCCGGACAGCGCGACCGTGTTCGTCCTCGACGGCAAGATCCCGGACGGCGTGCAGGCCGCGCTGGCGCAGGATGGCGTGAAGGTGGCCCGCTACGAGGACGCCACCGCCGCGCTGGCCGCGCTGCCGGCCGACGCCACGCTGCTGGTCGACCCGCGCCGGGTCACGCTCGGCCTGCGCCAGGCGGTGCCGGCCGGCGTGAAGGTGGTCGAGGCGATCAACCCGACCACTTTCGCCAAGTCGAAGAAGAGCGATGCGGAGGCCGCCCACGTGCGCTCCGCGATGGAGCAGGACGGCGCCGCGCTGTGCGAGTTCTACGCCTGGCTCGAGGCATCGCTGGGCAGGCAGACCATCACCGAGCTGACCATCGACGAGCAGATCACCGCCGCCCGCGCGCGCCGTCCGGGCTTCGTCTGCCCGAGCTTCGCCACCATCGCCGGCTTCAATCCGAACGGCGCGCTGCCGCACTACCGCGCCACGCCCGAATCCCACTCGGTGATCGAGGGCGACGGCCTGCTGCTGATCGATTCCGGCGGCCAGTACCTCGGCGGCACCACCGACATCACCCGCGTGGTCGCGATCGGCCAGCCGTCGGCGGAGCAGAAGCGCGACGTCACGCTGGTGCTCAAGGGCGTGATCGCACTGTCGTCGACGCAATTCCCGCGCGGCACCAAGGGTCCGCTGCTGGACGCCATCGCGCGCGCGCCGATCTGGGCCGGCGGCATCGACTACGGCCACGGCACCGGCCACGGCGTCGGCTACTTCATGAACGTGCATGAAGGCCCGCAGACGATCTCCTTCATGGCCATGCCGGAACCGCACACGGCGATGGAGCCGGGCATGATCACCTCGATCGAGCCGGGCATCTACCGCCCGGGCAAGTGGGGCTGCCGCGTCGAGAACCTGGTGCTCAACGTGCCCGCCGGCACCACCGAGTTCGGCGAATTCCTGCGCTTCGAGACGCTCACGCTGTGTCCGATCGACACCCGCTGCCTGGACGTGTCGCTGCTGCTGCCGCACGAGCGCGACTGGCTCAATGCCTATCACGCCGACGTGCGCGCGCGCCTGTCGCCGCTGGTCGACGGTGCCGCCCGCGCCTGGCTCGAGCTGCGCACGCAGCCGGTCTGACCCGCGGCCGCCGCCCGCTCCACGAGAAACGCCCGCCCATCGCTGCGGGCGTTTTTCTTTCCGGCCCCGGGTGCCGATGCCGCATCGCCGCACGGCCAGGTGTTGCGCCGCTGGCCACGCCGATACATGCCGGCATACTTGCGCGGCGGGAATCGTGCGAAGATGAAGAGGCCATTGCCACCTGGGAGCACACCCCGATGCTGTCGTTCGAATCGCTGTCCGGCTACTGGACCGGCGCGGCACTGTCCACCAACGTCCTGATCTTCCTGAACCTGGTCGGCGCGCTGGCGCTCGGCCTGCTGGTCGGCTACGAGCGTTCCTACCGCGGCCGCGCCGCCGGCATGCGCACCTATGGCCTGGTCTGCATGGCCTCGGCCGCGCTGACGGTGATCGCAGGCTATCCGGAACACTGGTACGGCGGCTACACCGCCGTGCTGGCCGGCGCCGATCCCACCCGCATCATCCAGGGCATCGTCACCGGCATCGGCTTCCTGTGCGCCGGCGTGATCATGAAGGAAGGCCTCAACATCAGCGGCCTGACCACCTCGGCGTCGATCTGGGCGGTGTCGGCCATCGGCATCCTGGTCGGCGTCGGCTTCTATGCGGCCGCCATCCTGCTGGCGGTCCTGTCGGCCGGCTGCATGATCTGGATCACCCGCATCGAGCGCGTGCTGCCGGCGCGCCATGCGATCGCCATCGTGCTGCAGTTCCGCAAGGATTTCGTGCCGCAGGAACCCGAGCTGCGCCGCATGGCGCTCGCGCGCGGCTACGAGATCGCCAGCGGATCGATCGCCATTTCCAGCATCGACGGCTCGCTCGAGTGGCGCTTCGTCGCCGTCGCCCTCGACAAGCACAGCGGCGCGCCGCTGTCGGAACTGGCGCAGGAACTGGCGCAGCGGCCGGGGGTGGAGTGCTTCCATCTCTCGCACGCGCGCAACTGAGCAGCGGGCGCCGCAGCGTCGAGCCCGCGGCCGCGCGACGGTCCGGACGGCCGGAGCGGCCGGGTTGCCTGCCGCGCAGCATGTTCCCCGCGCAGGACGGGTGCCGCCGCACGCCGCATTCAGTATCATGCCGGCTGACAGCGCGGCATCCCGCCGCTCCCGGAGACCCCGCCATGATCAGAACCCTGTCCGCCTGCCTCGCCGGCTGGCTGCTCGCCGGCACCGCCCTGGCCGCCGACCTTCCCTACGACGAAACCCGCGATGCGCGCGCCGATCTCGCCCAGGGCCTGGCCCGGGCGAAGGACACCGGCAGGAAGGTGCTGCTGGTGTTCGGCGCCAACTGGTGCCCCGACTGCCGCGAACTGGACCGCGCCATGCACGGCAAGAGCGCCGCCTTGATCGAGGAGAAATTCGTGGTGGTGAAGGTCGACGTCGGCAATTTCAACCGCAACATGGACCTGTCGGCAGAGTACGGCACACCGACGAAGAAAGGCATCCCGGCGGCGGTCATCCTCGCGGCCGACAACACGGTGGTCTACGCCACCCGGGGAGGCGAATTGTCGAATGCACGCCGCATGGGCGACACCGGCGTCCATGACTTCTTTGCCGATGTCATCGCGAAGAACAAGTAATCCCGCATAGGCATGGCTGGCACGCATGGCCATGCCGATCCATGTGCCAATATCGCCGGGAAGCCTGCCCCGGCGATCCAAGACTCATCGACGACACGCTTGCTAGAGTCCGACACCATCACCGGCCGCCACGGCCGGGCCACCTTCCAGGTCCAGGAGTCGGAACATGCCCCTCAGCCAACACGACATTCCCCGCAAGCCATGCCCGCGCAAGGCCACGGCATGCTTCCACGCCGGTGCCGCGCTGTTGTGCGGCGCGCTCGGCATCGCCGAACTGCGCCACGGCAGCGCCGCGACCGCGCTCGCACTGGCCGGCGGCGCGCTGGCGTTCGCCGGCGCGGCGCTTGCGCCCGGCGGCATCGCGCGGCCGGTGCGCCGCGCGGCCGACCTGTTCCGCCACGACGAGCGCCGCCATCCGCTCGGCAGCGCGCTCGAAACCATCGGTCTGGCCATGTTCGTGGCCGGCATGGGCAGCCACTACGTGTTCGGCTTCCCGCTGGCGGCCTGAGCGCCTGATCGCCCGGGCGCCCGGCCCGGCATCGTCGCAGGGCGGGATCAGCCGAGCGCCACCCCGCCCGCCGCCGCCGAGCGGCTGCCTGCCAGCGGCCGGTTGCCGGCGCCGTGATAGGCGAATACCGCGGACATCTTCACGTCGCCGCTCTCGTTGCGGCCGGCCGCATGGAACAGGCGGCTGTGGAAGAACAGCACATCCCCCTTGCGCAACTCCACCGTGACGCCCTGCGCGAACAGCGGCTGGTTCTCCGGCACGTCCGGCCGCAGGAAATCGAGCTCGTCGAGCTGCCCCGGCCGCAGCGTCAGCCGGTGCGAACCCGGGATCACCCGCAGCGCGCCGTTGCCTTCCACCTCGTCGCCCAGGGCCAGCCAGACCGACACCAGGTCGGACCGCTCGAAGGCCCAGTAGCGGATGTCGCGATGCCAGCCGGTCGCGGTGCCGAAGCGCGGATGCTTGGTCATCACGCAGTTGTGGTGGGCCAGCGTCAGCACCACCGGCTCGCCGAACAGCGGGCGCAGCCGCCCGACGATGCGCGCATCGCCGGCCCAGGCCGAAAACACCGGGTGGCGCTGGAAGGCGGACCGCAGCCGGCGGATGGTGCGCCCGCCCGGGGCATCGAGCGAGGCCGGCGCGCCGGGGTAGCCGACCTCGGCCTCGTATTCGACCGGCGCCACGCCCGCGGCCAGGTGGCTGGCCACCACGCCGCGCATTTCCTCGCATTCGGCCGGCGTGGCCAGCTGGCGGAATACCAGGTATCCCTGTTCGTCGAAGCGGCGCGATTCTTCCTGCGTGAGCATGTCGGTTCCGTGGGTCGTGGGCGATGGTGGATACAGGCGGCCCGGCAAGGCCGCGGCGCAAGTGCGCATTATCGGCCAATTCCCGAACCGTGCGTTCCGCCGGGCGACCTGTCCGGGGGCCGGTACGGTACCGGTCCGGCCGCCGTGACGGTGCGCGACCGTGCGATTACTCGAGCCAGGCAGCCCGGCTGGCGGACACGGCGATGGCCACGCTCAGGGCCGCGATCACCGCCATCGCCGCCTGCAGGCCGACGCCGTGGGCGACGAAGCCGATCACCGGCGGGCCGATCAGGCCGCCGCTGTAGCCCATGGTGGCCACGCCGGCCAGCGCGGTCGCGCCATGCCGGCCGGCCGCGCTGAACACGAACGGAAACACGCCTGCCAGCCCGGCCCCGGCGATGGCGAAGCCGGCAATCGTGATCGTGGTGTCGATGGCGAGCACGGCGGCGAACAGTCCGACCGAGGCGATCGCCGCGCCGACGGCGACGATGCGGCGCGCACCGAAACGGTCCTTGAGGCGATCCGCCACCAGCCGCACCGCCAGCATCAGCGCCGAGAAGGCCGCGAAGGCCAGCGGCGCCACGGTGTCGCTGCTGCCGAGCTGGTCGCGCATGTAGATGCCGGACCAGTCGGCGATCGAGCCTTCGGCGACGGCGCCGCAGAAGCCGATGATGCCCAGCGCGATCAGCGGGCCGTGCGGCAGTGCGAAGCGGTGGCTTTCGGGCGGATGGTCCGGATCGGGATGGTCATGCGGCAGGCCGATGAAACCGAGCAGCAGCGGCAGCGCCATGGCGGCCGCCGTCAGCGCGAAATGCAGCAGCGGCGTCAGCCCGGCGCCGGCCGCCGCGCTGCCGGCCAGGGCGCCGGCCAGCGAACCGAGGCAATACCAGGCATGCAGGTGCGACATGATCGAGCGTCCGGCGGCCTGTTCCGCGTCCGCGGCGGCGGCATTGATGGCGACGTCGAAGCAGCTGGCCGCGGCGCCCACCACGGTCATCGCCGCCATCAGCCAGCCCAGCGCCGGCGCCAGCGCCAGCGCCGGCAGCCCGGCCAGCAGGGCGAGACCGGAAAGCCAGGTCGCGCGCCGCGCCCCGGCCCGCGCCACCAGTCCGGCGGCCAGCGGAAAGGACAGCACCGCGCCGACGCCGCCGCACAGCAGCACCGTGCCGAGCTGGGCCGGGCTTAGCGCCAGCGCATCGCGGATGGCCGGGATGCGGGCGGCCCAGGTGGCGATCAGGGTGCCGAGCAGGAAGAACTGGAAAGGGGCGGCCAGGCGCAGGAGCAGCGAGGGACGGGCAACGGGATCGGCGGGCATGGTCGGGAAGGTGGAAAGCGCGGGTCCAGGCCCGGGCGCGACCGGCAAGTGTAGCGCCTGCGGCGCAGCATTGCCGGCGACACTGGTGTCGCTCGTTCAGCCTCGCAGCGAGAGGCCGCGACCGCCGCCCCCGCAGCCGCGCAAGGGGAAGCCACCGCCCTCGCATCCTCCCCTCGCAGGGAGAGGGCCGGGGAGAGGGTGGCGCGCCCCATCATCCGCATGCGCACCCCAAGGCTCACCACCCCCATCCCGGCCCCCTGCGGGAGGGACGGAGCTGCGGTGGGAACGTCATATCGTGCCTGCCAGGCTGACATCGCAACCCGGCCCGCCCGCCGGCAACGCCGCCTACTGCCCTTCGTGCGCCTGGCTGGCCGGCGACACGTGGATGCGATTGCGGCCGCCGTCCTTGGCTTCGTACAGCGCGCGGTCGGCGCGCAGGAAGAAGCTCGACTGGGTTTCCTGCAGCGCGTATTCCGCCACGCCGAGGCTGATGGTGACCGGGTCTTGCATCTTGTTGAACGCGAACTCGTGGTCGGCCACCGCGGCGCGCAGGTTTTCGGCCACCTTGCAGGCCACCTCCAGCGGGCAGTCGCGCAGCAGGATCATGAATTCCTCGCCGCCCCAGCGCGCCACGATGTCGTTCTCGCGCACCGAGCCCTTGGCGATGCCGGCGATGGTCTTGAGCACCAGGTCGCCGGCCAGGTGGCCCTGGGTATCGTTGATGCGCTTGAACAGGTCGATGTCGAACATGATCGCCGACAAGGGCCGGCCGGTGCGGTCCACGTCGAGGATGGACTGGCGGAACAGGATCTCGAAGGCCTGCCGGTTCAGCAGGCCGGTCAGCGAATCGGTGGTCGCCACCAGCTCCAGGCGTTTCTGGTAATGGTTGACCGCCAGCAGGATGGTCACCAGCACCACCAGCGTGACGACGGCGCTGATGCCCAGGTTGAGCAGGAACACTTCCAGGATCGGGCGGGTCTCGTCGGTGACATCCTGCTCGACCACCAGGTACCAGTTCAGCTCCGGGATGAAGCGCGAATTGACCAGCACCGTGTGGTGATCGAGTTGGTATTCCAGGTCGGTCGGTTTGGCCACGCGCGTCAGGATCTGCGGCGCGATCTCGCGCAGCCCCGGCAGGTTGCGGATCGATCCCTGCAGGTGGCGCTTGCTCTTGCCGGTCAGGACGACGTTGCCGTTGGCATCGACGAAATAGATGGAACGGTGGAAGCGCGCCTGGTAGCTGTCGATGATCTTCGTGACCGTGTCGAAGGTCAGGCCGATGCCGGTCGCCCCGAGGAACCTGCCCTCGTAGTCGAGCACGCGGTAATTGATGAAGATGGTCATCGTGTCGCGGTTGGCCATGTCGGGATCGACATTGGTCTCGTACGGCTCCTTCATGCCGCGCACGCGGAAGAACCAGACGTCGCGCGGCTCGGTCTCCGATACCGTCTTCAGGATGCCGCCGTGGTAGTAGTAGCGGCGCGTGCGGTCCGACACCAGGAAGCTGGAGATGGCGCCGAACTTCTGCTTGATCTCGTTGAGATAGCGCTCGATCTGGGTGGGGTCGTTCTCGCCGGCGAGGATCCAGTCGCGCACGAAGGTGTCCTGCGCCATCAGCTGCGACACGAACACGGGGCGCAGCAGGTCCTTCTGGATCTCGGAATAGATGTTGTCGCCGGTCAGCGGCAGCGCTTCATGCGAAATGCCGGCGCGCACCGCATTGCGCGAGACGATGTAGCCGACGATGCTGGTCGTCAGGAAACCGGCGACCAGGACGACGGTCAGCCAGGTCAGCAGCCGGTATTTTTCGGCGAAGAAACGCATTGCCTCCCTCCCAGGGAACCCGCGGCGTGGATCTCGTCATGGCCGACAACGGCCGGTCCGGCAGGTTCGAAGCAACTGCCAGTATGCCGACGGCATTGACGTTGTGCAACTTCCAACATTTCCTTGGAGAACGAACATATTGAAAAACGACACTTGTGTCGCCTATCGGTATATCGAAATCGGCATACCTAAAGTAGGAGAATGTTCATTCCCGGCGCGCAATTTCGCAAGAAAATTCGCCAAGGCCCTCTCCATACTTCCGCGTGGAGAGGCGGCAGCCGCCGTTTCCGCATCCACGAGACAGAGGAGAAAACATGCATACCAGGAAAACACTCATCGCCATCCTGCTGGCCGGCCTGGCCGGCGGCGCGATCGCGCAGGAAGTCGTGGTCAAGATCGGCCACACCGGGCCGCTCTCCGGCGCCCAGTCGTTCGCGGGCAAGGACAACGAGAACGGCGCCCGCCTCGCCGTCGAGGAAGCCAATGCGAAGGGCGTGACCGTCGGCGGCAAGAAGGTCAGGCTCGAATTCGTCTCGGAGGACGACCAGGCCGATCCGAAGAGCGGCGTGTCGGCGGCGCAGAAGCTGGTCGACGCCGGCGTGCGTTTCATCGTCGGCCCGTACAATTCCGGCGTGACGATTCCGGCATCACGGGTCTACCACCAGGCGGGCGCGCTGATCGCCACCGTGGCCACCAATCCCAAGGTGACCGAACAGGGCTACAAGACGGTGTTCCGCGTCGTCGCCAGCGATTCGCAGATCGGCTCGAAGATGGCGCAATATGCCGCGAAAGAGCTGAAGATGAAGAACGTGGCCATCATCGACGACCGCACCGCCTTCGGCCAGGGCGTCGCCGACGAGTTCAAGAAGGAAGCGAAGAACCTCGGCCTGAACGTGGTCGGCCACGAGTTCACCAACGACAAGGCGTCCGACTTCAACGCCATCCTCACCAACCTCAAGGCCAAGAATCCGGAAGCGATCTTCTACGGCGGCTATGCGCCGCAGGCAGGCCCGATGGCGCGCCAGATGAAGCAGCTCGGCATGAACGCGAAGCTGCTCGGCGGCGATACCCTGTGCTCGCCGGAGATGGCCACGCTGGGCGGCGACGCGGTGGGCGAGAACGTGCTGTGCGCCCAGGGCGGCGCCCAGCTCGACAAGGTGGCCACCGGCAATGCCTTCAAGGCGAAGTACAAGAAGCGCTACAACCAGGAGCCGGACGTCTACGCCGCCACCTTCTACGACGGCGTCAACATGTACCTGAACGCGATGCAGGCCGCCGGCTCGACCGAGCCGGCCAAGGTGCAGGCCGAGATCGCCAAGGGCGCGTACAAGGGCGTGGTGACGACCTACAGCTTCGACGACAAGGGCAACATCAAGCAGTCGCCGGTGACGATCTTCAATTTCAAGGGCGGCAAGCCGACGGTGGTGGCCAGCTACTGACCGGCTGGCGGGCAATGGAAAGGTGCGACGATGTCGCGCCGTCTTTCCCTCCCTCTCGCAGGGGGAGGGCCAGGGAGGGGGGAGTGCGCCGGACCGCACGCATGCGTGCTATGGACGCACCGCCCCCATCCCGACCGTCCCACCTCGCGGCTTGCAAGCCGCTCGGATCCGGTGGGCGCAACCCGATGCCTTGCGAAACCCCGACTTCCTCCCCCTATGCGCGGGAAGGCGCAGTCAAGCGCGCCGCAGCCGGAAATCCACCTCTGCCGGCCGCCCCGGCAGGTCGAGCGTCGCCCGTGCCGCCGGCGCGCGGCTGACCACCCGGCCGCGCCGCACCACGAACCGCCGCGCGGCGCGCAGCCGGATCGCCTCGACCGGATCGCCGGCGTCGAGCACCACCAGGTCGGCGTGGCTGCCCGGCGCGATGCCGTAGCCCTCCAGTCCGAGGATCTTCGCCGGCGTCTCGGTGATGGCGGCGAAGCAGGCGCGCATGCCGTCCTGCCCCGTCATCTGGGCCACGTGCAGGCCCATGTGCGCCACTTCCAGCATGTCGCCCGAGCCGAGTCCGTACCACGGGTCCATCACGCAATCGTGGCCGAAAGCGACGTCGATGCCGGCCGCCATCAGCTCGGGCACGCGGGTCATGCCGCGCCGCTTCGGATAGGTGTCGTGGCGTCCCTGCAGCGTGATGTTGATGAGGGGATTGGCGATCGCGGCCACGCCGGCCTCGCGCATCAGCGGAATCAGCTTGCTGACATAGTAGTTGTCCATCGAATGCATCGAGGTCAGGTGCGAACCGGCCACGCGGCCGTGCAGGCCGAGGCGGTTGGCGTGATAGGCCAGCGTCTCGATGTGGCGCGACTGCGGGTCGTCGCTCTCGTCGCAATGCATGTCCACGCGCAGGCCGCGCTCGGCGGCGAATTCGCACAGCAGGCGCACCGATTCGGCGCCGTCGGCCATGGTGCGCTCGAAATGCGGGATGCCGCCGACCACGTCCACGCCCATGCCGATGGCGCGCTCCAGGTTGTTCCAGGCGCCGGGACTGCGCAGGACACCGTCCTGCGGGAAGGCCACCAGCTGCATGTCGAGGTAGGGCGCCACGCGGCGCTTCACCTCGAGCAGCGCCTCCACCGCCAGCAGCCGGTCGTCGCAGATGTCGACATGGGTGCGGATCGCCAGCAGGCCGCGCGCCACCGCCCAGTCGCAGTACTGCAGCGCCCGCCCCACCAGCGCCTCCTGGGTCAGGTGCGGTTTCAGCTCGCCCCATAGCGCGATGCCTTCGAGCAGCGTGCCGGACCGGTTGACGCGCGGCAGACCGTAGCTGAGTGTCGCATCCATGTGGAAATGCGCGTCGACGAAGGGCGGCGACACCAGGTCGCCGGCGGCGTCGATCTCTTCATGCCCGCGTGCGGGCAGGGCAGGCTGCACGGCGACGATGCGCGCCGCGTCGATGCCGATGTCGATACCGGTCCTGCCGTCGGGCAGGCTGGCATTGCGGATGACCAGGTCCATGGGTTCTCGCTTGCGTGAAGGGGCGGCCGCCGTGGCGGCGGATTGTGCGGACTCAATACTACCTTGGATCGAAACGCCGGCGCCGCATGTCTACCGGGCACGGAACGGCATCTTCGCCGGCCCCGTGCAACGACGAGGACGACCATCGTGCGCAATACCAGCCATGCCGCTCCGCGCGGCGCCAGCCGCCCGCACCGTGCGCGGAGACGGGAAGACGATGAATCAGGTGCGGCCCGGCCACCCGAGGGAGGCGCGCCCCGCCGACGCGCCGCGGGATCCGCGGCAACGGGCCGGCGCGTCGCCGGCGCGCCGGACAAGGCTGCGCGTGCCGTCGCGGCCGCCGCGGCTGCGGCAGCGGGAGAAGGCAAGGCGGTCGCCCGCCAGGCGGGCTTGCGCTATGTCGGCGACCATCTGCCGGGCATCCGCATCGGCGCCGGCCGCGGCTTCCGCTACGCCGGGCCGGACGGCAAGGCGGTGCGCGACGCGGCGACGCTGGCGCGCATCCGCGCGCTGGCGATCCCGCCGGCCTGGACCGACGTGTGGATCTCGCCGTGGGACAACGGCCACATCCAGGCCACCGGCCGCGACGCGCGCGGGCGCAAGCAGTACCGCTACCATGCGCGCTGGCGCAGCGTGCGCGACGAAGCCAAGTACGAGCGCACGCTGGCCTTCGGCCGTGCGCTGCCGGCGATCCGCGCCCGCGTCGGGGCCGACCTGAAGCGTCCCGGCCTGCCGCGCGAGAAGGTGCTGGCCACCGTGGTCTGGCTGCTCGAGGCGACCATGATGCGGGTCGGCAACGAGGAGTACGCGCGCCGCAACCAGTCCTTCGGCCTGACCACGCTGCGCGACCGCCACGTGCGCGTCGACGGCAGCGAGGTGGAATTCCGCTTCCGCGGCAAGAGCGGGGTGCAGCACGCGGTGAAGGTCGACGACGCCAGGCTGGCGCGCGTCATCCGCGCCGCGCGCGACCTGCCGGGACAGGAGCTGTTCCAGTACATCGACGACGACGGCGAGCGGCGCGGCATCGGCTCGGCCGACGTCAACGATTACCTGCGCGAGATCACCGGCGAGGAGTTCACCGCCAAGGATTTCCGCACCTGGTCGGGCACGGTGCTGGCCGCGCTGGCCCTGCAGGAGTGCGAGAAGTTCGATTCGGAGGCGCAGGCGAAGAAGAACGTGGTGCGGGCCATCGAGCACGTGGCGCAGCGCCTGGGCAACACGCCGAGCGTCTGCCGCAAGTGCTACGTGCATCCGGCGGTGCTCGATGCCTATTTCGACGGCACCATGCTGGAAGGCTTGCGCCGACGCGCGCGCGAGGAATGGGACGAGGAACTGCGGGCGCTGCGGCCCGAGGAAGCCGCCGTGCTGGCCCTGCTGCGGGAACGGCTGCAGCGGGAGCAGCCCGGCACGGCGAGGACGGCGCTGAGGCGGGACGGCAGCGCATCCCGTTTCGGCGCGCCGGCGCCGTGTCAGCGGCCGTACATGCCGGTGATGGTGGCGCTGCCGAGCTTGTTGGCATTGAGGTTGAAGCCGATCATCGCCGCCGACGCGTCGGCCGGCACGTTCAGCTGCGACACCTTCAGCGCATACACCGTGACGATGTAGCGGTGCGGCTTGTCGCCGCGCGGCGGGCAGGCGCCGCCGAAGTCCTTCGTGCCGTAGTCGTTGCGGCCGTGCTTCGCGCCGGCCGGCAGCTTGCCGTCGGCGCCGGCACCGGCGTCGAGCGAGGTCGTTCCTGCCGGCAGGTCGTAGGCCAGCCAGTGCCACCAGCCGCTGCCGGTCGGCGCATCCGGATCGTAGATCGTCACGGCGAAGCTCTGCGTGCCGGCGGGCGCGTTCTTCCAGGTCAGCTGCGGCGAGATGTTGTCGCCGCCGCAGGGCTTGAAGACCTGCGCGGTCTTGAGCGTCTCCTTGTCGCGGATGTCGGCGCTGGTCAGTTCGAACGCCTGGGCGGAGAATGCGGCGCCGGCCAGGGCGCACGACAGCAGCAGGCGGGAAGCGGGGAATCGCATCGGGGTACCTTTCGTCTCGGATCGTTGTTGTTGTCGGGCGGCGCCGTGCACCGGGCGGAGCGCGCCGCGCGCCGTGGCGCGATTATTCCACAACCGCGACCGCGCCCGGCGGAACCGGCGCCGCGCGCCGCGGCGGATCTTGCTACACTCCCGCGACCCCATTGCGCAGGAGACTCCCGCATGATCACGCTGTACACCTTCGGCCCCGCCCTCGGCCTGCCCGACATGAGCCCGTTCGTCACCAAGGCGATGACGCTGCTCAAGCTGTCCGGCCTGCCTTTCGAGACCGATCGCCGCGGCTTCACGCGCGCGCCCAAGGGCAAGCTGCCCTACATCGACGACGACGGCAGCATCGTGGCCGACTCGACCTTCATCCGCCTGCACATCGAACGCAAGTACGGCATCGACCTCGATCGCGGGCTCGATGCGCGCGAGCGGGCCATCGCATGGTCGGTGGAGAAGATGCTGGAGGAGCACCTGTACTGGGCCATGGTGGAGGCGCGCTGGTGCGACGACCGCAATTTCGCGGCCGGCCCGGCACTGTTCTTCCGTGCCGTGCCGGCGCCGGTGCGCGGCATCGTGACCCGCATCGTGCGCGGCAAGATGGCGTCCCAGCTCAAGGCGCAGGGCATGGGGCGGCATGCGAAGGACGAGATCGTCGCGCTCGCCGTGCGCGACATCGACGCGGTCGCCGCCATCCTCGGCGACCAGCCGTATCTCATGGGCGATGCGCCGTGCGCGGCCGACGCGACGGTGTTCGCGTGGATGGCCGGCGTGCTGTGCCCGGCGTTCGAGACGCCGATCCGCACCGCCGCAGAGCGGCATGCCAACCTGACGGCCTACGTCGAACGCATGAAGCGCGCGCATTTCCCCGAGCTGGCGACGCCGGCGCCGGCACGCGGCGCCGCCACCGCATAGGGTCGGCGGGCCGCGCGGAGGGTGTCAGGCCTGCACGTCGATGTGGTACAGGCCCCAGGGGCAGGATGCGAAGCGGTCCGAGATCTTCCGGCCCATCATGTCGGCGAAGCGGTCGGCGTCGAACACCGCCCACAGCGGACCGAGTCCGCCGAGCGGCATCGGCCGGCCATCCAGATGCGTGGCCACGATGAAGCGGTACTTGCGGACCTCCGCCATCGGCACCGCTACCGCATAGCCGTCGATCGCGCGCAGCACCAGCTTCGCATCGTCCTTCGGCGCGGCGCCGGCCACGCGCACCACGTCTTCCAGCAGCGGGCCGGCCAGCGCGTGGGGCTTGCCGTCGTACTCGAGCGTGGGCCGGATGGCGACCGCCTTCAGCGCCGCCAGCGCGGCGAAGTCGAAGGCATGGGCACGCTCGAACTGCAGGCTGTGCTTCTTCATCATCTGGTCGAAGGCCGGATCGAGCGGACCGCGGTTGCCGCGGCCGATCGCGCCGCTGACGGTCAGCAGCACGGGGCCGCGCGCCCTGCGCGGTGCGGATGCGGCATGCGCGGCGGCCTGCGTGCCGGCGCCGAGCGCGGCCAGGCCGGCGGCGGCGAGAAAGCGGCGTTTGTCCAAGGGCGTCTCCGGAGAATGCGGCGCGCTGCGGCGCGCGTCGGCGTTGCGGGAAATGAAGTCGGCAGCATTCTACGCCAGGCCGGCGCCGCGGACATGACAAAATGGAATGCCGCCCGTGCAAGCCCGCGCCGACGCGCTGCCGCGCCTGCTGTGCCGCCGCAATACAAGCGGCGGCAACCAAGGTATAGTGGATTCATTGCAGCAAGGCAGCACCCTTCATCATGACCACGCTTACGCAACCTCACGTCAAGCTGCGTCCGCTCGAACGCAACGACCTGCACTTCGTCCACCAGATCAACAACAACAGCAACATCATGCGCTATTGGTTCGAGGAACCGTACGAAGCGTATGTCGAGCTGGTGCAGCTGTACGACCGCCACATCCACGACCAGAGCGAGCGCCGCTTCATCATCGAGAACGACACCGGCGACCTGGTCGGCCTGGTGGAGCTCGTCGAGATCAACTACATCCACCGCCGCGCCGAGTTCCAGATCATCATCGCCCCGGCATTCCAGGGCATGCGCTACGCCGAGCGCGCCACGCGCATGGCGATCGACTACGCGTTCCGCGTCCTCAACCTGTACAAGCTCTACCTGCTGGTCGACAAGGAAAACGTCAAGGCGATCCACATCTACGAGAAGTGCGGATTCGAACTCGAAGGCGAGCTGCGCGGCGAGTTCTTCGTCAACGGCGAATACCGCGACGCGGTGCGCATGTGCATCTTCCAGGCGCGCTACCTGGAGTTGTCGCGCGAACAGTAGCCGTCCTGCGAGGCGCAACCCGCCCGGCACGCCCCACTTGTCTCAAGCTTTCCCCAGCCATGCCGATATGCATTGGTATGCACGTCGGAGGTTGCTCATGAGAATTGAGGCATCCAGCATCACGATTGCCGCCAGCCACAGCGCGGAACAGCGGGTGGCGGTGCGCGAGTCGCTGCGTGCCTGGGTGGGCAATCGGCGTCCCGGCGTCGAGGGACGCGAAGCGGCCGGCGGCAACGGCGAGCGCGTCGATTTCTCGCCGCAGGCCTTGCTGGCGGAGCTGTCCGATTGGGCGCAATTGCAGCAGGAGGCTGCCGCGCCGCCGGCGGAGGCCGCAGCGCCGGTGGAGGATGCCGAGGCGATCGCCGAACACAGTCCGGGCATCCGCCTCCTCAAGCTCATCATCGAAGCCCTGACCGGCCGCAGCGTCGACACGCTCACGCCGGACGACATCCGCGCGCTGCGCGAGCAGGCCGCCGCCCGGGGGCATCACGCCGAAGCGCCGCCCCGGCGCGCCGGCTGGGGCATCGAGTACGACCGCCGCGAGATCCGCGCGGAATCCGAGGCCACGCGCGTCGCCGCGCAGGGCGTGGTACGTACCTCGGACGGCCGCGAGATCCGTTTCTCGATGGCGCTCGACATGCAACGCAGCCACTACGAGGAATCGCGCGTGTCGCTGCTCGCGGGCGATGGCGTGCGCAAGGATCCGCTGGTCATCAATTTCGGCGGGCCGGCGGCACAGCTGCAGGAGATGCGATTCGCGTTCGACCTCGATGGCGACGGCGACAAGGAGAACGTGCCGATGCTGTCCGGCGGCAGCGGTTATCTTGCGCTCGACCTCGACGGCAACGGCGCCATCGATTCCGGCCGCGAGCTGTTCGGCGCCTCCAGCGGCGATGGCTTCGCCGACCTGGCGCAGTACGACAGCGACGGCAACGGCTGGATCGACGAGAACGACCCGGTGTTCGGCAGGCTGCGCATCTGGACCCCGACCGCCGACGGCAAGGGCGGGCTGGCGACCCTGGCGCGGCATGACGTCGGCGCGCTGTATCTCGGCAAGGCATCGTCGCCCTTCGAGCTGCGCGACGCCGCCAACGGCGGACTGGGCGCGGTGCGCAGCACCGGGCTGTTCCTGCGCGAGGACGGCAGCGCCGGCACGCTGCAGCAGATCGACCTGATCGTCTGAACCGGTTGCCGGGCACGCAGCCCGCGCTGCCCGGCCCGGCTTGCGTCGCGCAGGCCCTGTCCTACAATACAGGCGACTCCATCCCGTCGAGGGAGGCTTCGCCGTGGAGCTGCCTGCGATCCCGCCCGACCTGTATGCGGCCGCGTCCGTCGTGACACTGGCCGAGGGGGCGTTTCGCGCCGCCGCGACGCGCGTCGCGCGCGACAACAGTGCGGAATCACTCTCTTTGCGTCCGGAGGAAGCGGTGCCTTCGACCGCCGCCGCCGCGGCCACCGACGAACCCGACGATGCCGGCGAGGCCGGGGGCGGCAAGGCGTCCGGCGAGGACACGGTCGAGCTCAGTCCCGAAGCCCAGGCCATCGTGCGCGAGATGCAGGCGCAGGATGCCGCCGTGCGCGCCCACGAGATGGCGCACATCGCGGCGGCCGCCGGCATCCGCGTGTCGGGCCCGGTCTATACCTATCAGCGCGGACCCGACGGCAGGAGCTATGCGGTCGCCGGCGAAGTGCAGATCGATGTCTCGCCGGGGAACACGCCCGAGGAAACCATCGAGCGCGCCCGTGCGATCCAGGCGGCCGCGCTGGCACCCGCCAATCCGTCGTCGGCGGATCTTGCGGCGGCGGCGGCCGCACGACGCATGGAGATGGCCGCCCGCGCCGAGCTGGCCGCGCAGGACAGGGAAGCATCGGCCGGCCAGGCGGGTGGCCCGGCATCTGCGGAGGCGCGTGGCGGCACGCGCGAGGCCGCCGCGCTCTACGACGCGATCGGCGGGTCCGGCGGCGGCCGCATCGACGTGTTCGCCTGAGCTTTGCCGGTACGTCCGTCCCCGTCCGCGCCGGAGGTAGCCGGGGCCATCGCCGTGGGCGCCGCGTGCGCGCCATCCTCCGTGGCCGCCGGCCCCGCCGTCGTCGCGGATTCCGCGGACTCCGCCGGCGGCGCGGCCGCTTCCTCCGTCTGCACGGGGGCGGCGCGCGCCCAGACGGCACGCTTGGCGCGCCCGGTCATCCAGCCGTTCAGCGTCAGCAGCGGCACGATCAGGAAATAGGCGAAGCCCGCCACCGCGCCGCGGTCGCTCGTGTAGCGGGCGATGGCCACCGACAACAGGCCGACCAGCATGTTGGCGAGATGGCGCCGGACCGATCCTGCCAGTTCGATCGCCGCGATCTCGTCGTACGTGAGCATGCGCCGCGCGTGCAGGTGCATGCCGAGGAAGATCGCATGCAGCGCGGCGAAGCCCAGACCGTACACCTGCATCAGCATCTTCCATTCCGGCGCCGACTGCACCGCCGTCTGGGGCAGCCGGAACACCGCCGCGTCCACCAGCAGCGAGAACAGGAACTTCATCGGATACACGTACAGCAGCACCACGAACAGCAGCAGCATGTTCAGGGCCACGGTGATGTTGTCGGTCAGCGGATGGCGCCGGAAGAAGCGGGCATGGTCGTACCAGACCAGGCAGAGGAAGGCGAGCGTGATGCCGAACGCCAGAAAGCCGCGCATCATGTCGAACAGCGCCTGCGCGGACCTGGGCACTTCCAGCGAGACCACCAGCAGCGTGATGGCGAAGCCGAAGGCGGCGTCGCTGAAGGCTTCGAGCCGGTGCAGCGAGATGTGCCGGCGTGGCGCGGCTGGCGGTGCGGTCATGGTTCCTCCCCTGGCGGCGGCGTGCTCCTGCGGCGGGCACGCCTGATCGTGTGTTGCCGGAACTGTGCACCGCGGCGGCAGCGGCGTCAATCGCGCGCCACCGGAACGAAAAAGGCCGCCCTCGGGGGCGGCCTTCCTGTCCGGGGCGGCGGCAATGCCGCGCGCCTTATCGCGTGACCGGCTTGTAGCGCACGCGCTTGGGCTTGGCGCCTTCCTCGCCGAGGCGCTTCTTCTTGTCGGCCTCGTACTCCTGGTAGTTGCCGTCGAAGAAGACCACCTGCGAATCGCCCTCGAACGCCAGGATGTGGGTCGCGATGCGGTCGAGGAACCAGCGGTCGTGCGAGATCACCATCACGCTGCCGGCGAACTCCAGCAGCGCGTCTTCCAGCGCGCGCAGGGTTTCCACGTCGAGATCGTTCGACGGTTCGTCCAGCAGCAGCACGTTGCCGCCCATGAGCAGCGTCTTGGCCAGGTGCAGACGGCCGCGTTCGCCGCCGGACAGGTTGCCGACGATCTTCTGCTGGTCGCTGCCCTTGAAGTTGAAGCGGCCGAGATAGGCGCGCGACGGCATCTCGAAGCGGCCCACCGTCAGCAGGTCGGCGCCGTTGGAGACATCCTCCCACACCGTCTTCTTGTTCTCGAGCTGTTCGCGCGACTGGTCGACCAGCGAGATCTTCACGGTCGGGCCCTTGACGATCTCGCCCGAATCCGGCTGTTCCTTACCCGCGATCATGCGGAACAGCGTCGACTTGCCGGCGCCGTTCGGACCGATGATGCCGACGATCGCGCCCGGCGGAATCTTGAACGACAGGTTGTCGATCAGCAGGCGGTCGCCATAGGACTTGGAGACGTTCTTGAACTCGATCACTTCATTGCCGAGGCGCTCGGCCACGGGAATGAAGATCTCCTGCGTCTCGTTGCGCTTCTGGTATTCGTATTCGGACAGCTCGTTGAAGCGGGCCAGGCGCGCCTTGCTCTTGGCCTGGCGGCCCTTCGGATTCTGGCGCACCCACTCCAGCTCTTTCTGGATGGTTTTCTGGCGCGCCGATTCCTGCTGCTCTTCCTGCTTCAGGCGCTGCTCCTTCTGTTCCAGCCAGGAGCTGTAATTGCCCTTCCACGGGATGCCGTGGCCGCGGTCGAGTTCGAGGATCCATTCGGCGGCGTTGTCGAGGAAGTAGCGGTCGTGGGTGATCGCCACCACGGTGCCCGGGAAGCGTTGCAGGAACTGTTCGAGCCAGTCGACCGATTCGGCGTCGAGGTGGTTGGTCGGCTCGTCCAGCAGCAGCATGTCCGGCTTGGACAGCAGCAGGCGGCACAGCGCGACGCGGCGCTTCTCGCCGCCGGACAGCACGCCGATCTTCGCGTCCCACGGCGGCAGGCGCAGCGCGTCGGCGGCCATCTCCAGCTGCTGGTTGATGCTGTTGCCGTCGGAGGCGGCGATGATCGCTTCCAGGCGTGCCTGCTCGGCGGCCAGCGCATCGAAGTCGGCATCCGGCTCGGCGTAGGCGGCGTACACCGCATCGAGCTTGGCCTGCGCCTCGAACACTTCGCCCAGCGCCGATTCGACCGCCTGGCGCACCGTCAGCTCGGGATCGATCTGCGGCTCCTGCGGCAGATAGCCGATGTTCAGGTTCGGCATCGGGATGGCTTCGCCCTCGATGTCCTTGTCGACGCCGGCCATGATCTTCAGCAGCGTGGACTTGCCCGAGCCGTTCAGGCCGAGCACGCCGATCTTGGCGCCGGGGAAGAAGGAGAGCGAGATGTCTTTGAGGATCTGGCGCTTGGGCGGGACGATCTTGCCCACGCGGTTCATGGTGTAGACGTAATTGGCCATAGGGGAGGTCTGGTATCCGGGGTAAACAACGAAGGTGCAAGGATACCCGATCGGCTCCCGCTGCGGTGCGGCAGGCGGGATGCACGGCCTGTATTCCTGCGTTCGCGGGGCGTCAACGCCTGCGGCGTATCGGCTTGTAAGACCCTGTTGCGGATATGGGAATTTTGACCTGAGTCAATTAAATTGTTGCAATGCGGGAATAGAGTGGCTGCGTTCTCCACCACCCCATGTATCGAAGGAAGCACCATGAAAAAAACCGCAGTCGCTCTCGCCGCCCTTGGTCTTTTCACTGCACTCGGCTCCGTGGCCGGCCAGGCTGTTGCCGCCGATGGCCCGTGGCAGGTGCGCGCGCGCGTCGTCAACATCAACCCGGCCGACAAGTCGGATCCGGTCGGCGGCGCCGGTGCCGCCAACCGCATCACGGTCAGCGACAAGACCATCCCGGAAGTGGACATCTCCTGCTTCCTGACCCCGAACATCGCCGCCGAGCTGATCCTGACCTATCCGCAGAAGCATGACGTGCGCCTGGACGGCAACAAGGTCGGTACCTTCAAGCACCTGCCGCCGACGCTGTCGCTGCAGTACCACTTCGCGCCGGACCGGCAGTTCAGCCCGTACGTCGGCGCCGGCATCAACTACACCAGCATCCACAAGGTCAGGCTCGGCGCCCTGGGCCTCGAGCACAAGAGTGTCGGCCTGTCGTTCCAGGCTGGCGCGGACTTCAAGCTGGACAAGAACTGGGTCCTGAACGTCGACGTCAAGAAAGTGCAGATCCAGTCGGACGTGCTGCTGTCGGGCGCCAAGGTCTCGAAGGTCAAGGTCGACCCGGTGCTGATCGGCGTGGGCGTCGGTTATCGTTTCTGATTGACGTGCGTTCACGCGCTACGAATTCTCTTCTCCAAAGAGAAGGCCGGGCAGCGCGCCCGGCTTGCCGTGCAGGGGCCGGTCTTGCCACCGGCCCCTGGTTACTGCGGATGCCAGCCCGCACCGCCATCCCCGATGCAACGACTGCCTGCTGTCATGGAGGCGGAAGGTCGCAGGCCGCATCTCCGGCCGATGACGTCAGGGCACGATGGGAAAGACAGTCGCTCCGTTCTTTGCCGGGTGATTCAGATTATTGCGATAGCTTTCCTGCCCACGAAATTCACCCGATACCGTGACGCCCGTCATCTCCGCAGGCAACTGACTGGTATCTGCCACACAGCTTCCTGCGGACCGTTTGAAGCCCGAGCCGTCGTCCGGCAGCGGCGCCAAGGTTGCCTGGCAGAGCGCAGGCAGCGGATCACCGTTGAATGATCCCGCGTTGAACTTGACATATCCCTCGGGGGATCCGTGCGGCACGCGTCCGTCCATCAAGACCTCTGCAGTCAGCGTGACTGCATTCGTGCGCGATAGCTGCGCGGAGTCGGCAGAGAGCTTGATTTCCGCGACGTGAAAGGTGACGAACGTACTGGCCCTCGCCCCGCTTTCCACGTGCTCGGCAAACACATCCCCCTTCCAGCCGAAGGCGTAACTTGACGCCACTACGCCAGGTTCGGCGGGGTTCCAGTACGAGCCGCTGGCCGTGCGCGGCCAGGTCACGCCACTCGTCAGAAGCGTCTCTCCCATGTAGGCGCGCAGTTGTACGGGTTGCCCGTGCAGCGCGTGGACATCCTGCGGCTGGATGTTAAAGAGAGAGGGGTAAGGCGTGGTGACGGCGATCTGCGTCAGCAGCACTTGATACTGTTCGGCGCTCAGTCCCTTCAACCCGGGCACTGTCTTGAGGAGCGCAAGCCGTTGGGCTTGCGACATTGTCGCCATTTGTGCCGTCAGATCTGTTTGTTGTTTGGCCGGCAGTTTCTGCCACGCGGCCAAAGCGCTCAATTGTGCGTTTTCTGCTTGACTCGCCACTTGCTGCTGCTGGGGCGTGGCCTTCCCGAATGGCGACAATTGCCCACCGCTGTTTTGCGCGTGTGCGACGCCAACCAGGAAGCCGAGAGAAAGAATGCCTGCGATACAGGCTGATCGGTAGAAAGTCATGACAGTACACCTGAGGCCGGAGAATCGATGCGGCCAAAGTAGACATTGATTCCTGTCAGAGATTCCAGTGTCTTTTGGTAGTTCGCCGGTACAGGAAGTGGCTCATTCCGGCACCGTCTGCGCCAGCTCCGCCTGCTTGCCCTGCCGCGCCCGCCACATCCCCTCCAGCGTATAGATCGCCAGCGCGCCCCAGATCATGACGAAGCCGATCGCGCGGTTGCCGGCGAAGGGTTCGTGATACAGCCACACGCCCAGCAGCAGCTGCAGCGACGGCCCGATGTACTGCAGGATGCCGAGCAGCGACAGCGGGATGCGGCGCGCGCCGGCGGCGAACAGCAGCAGCGGGATCGCGGTGATCGGGCCGGCCGCCACCAGCAGCCATTGCGATGTCGTCGATGCGGAAAGGAAGGCATTCTGCTGGTCCATCGTCAGCCATGCCAGGTAGCCGCCCGCAAGCGGGAACAGCAGCAGCGTCTCCAGCGACAATCCTTCCAGCGGCCCCAGCGCCGCCGTCTTGCGCAGCAGGCCGTAGGTGCCGAAGGTCAGCGCCAGCGACAGGCCGATCCACGGCGGATGACCGCTCTGCCAGGTCAGCCACAGCACGCCGGCGGCGGCGATCGCGATCGCGAACCACTGTCCCGCGCGCAGGCGTTCGCGCAGCAGCACGAAGCCGAGCAGAATGTTCACCAGCGGATTGATGAAGTAACCGAGGCTGGCATCGACGACCTTGCCGTTGTTGACCGCCCACACGTAGATGAACCAGTTGGTCGACAGCAGCAGCGCGCTGGCGGCGAAGCCGGCCAGCACCTTCGGCCGCCGCATCGTCTGGCCGATCCAGGCCCACTGGCGGCGGAACGCCAGCACGATCAGCACGAAGGCCAGCGACCAGACGATCCGGTGCACCATGATCTGCAGCGGCGGAATGTCCTGCAGCGCCTTGAAGTAGAGAGGGAAGACGCCCCACATCGCATAGGCGAGGGCGGCGTAGAGGATGCCGGTGTTCATCGATGAAGTCTGGAGTGGAGACGGCGCGCGCCATTGCGCGCCGCGGTGATGCCGCTGTGATTCATGGCGCCTTGCCGCGTCGCCGGGTCTTGCGTGTCGTGTCCGCCGCGCGGCCGTTGCGTGTCCGCCATTATCGCAGCAGCCGCGCTTTCGCGTGTGCCCGCCAGCCTGGCCTTATCACCCGCAGGAGATCGTCATCACATCGATACGCCGATTTCACCGCCCCGGCCCCATTCTTCGTACTAGAAGAGTGGAAAGGTCAAGCAGTAACATGCCAACCGCCGCATGCTTCGTTCATGTGCCCTGAGACAGAGACCGTGCATGACGCGCCCCATCAACATACAGAAGGACAAGGAGAACGGAAATGCGTGAACTGAGCATGGAGGAAGTCGAACACGTGAGTGGAGGAGGTGCCTTCATTGCGGCATTGGCTCTGTTTTACGTCGGCGCATTGATTTACTACAACTACTTCTACGACCCTATCCGGCCGGAGTAATGAGACGTCATCACAATCTCTTGGTGCCTGTTCGAAGCACGAAGATCCTCTTGGATCGGGAGCCATCACGCAATCCAGCGCCTGGCCATGCCCTTCCATCATTCGCTTCCTGCAATACCTGACGACGGTGCAATGACATGCGCAATGCTTGTCTGTTGATCCTGGTCGGATGCCTGTTCCCGCAGTGGTCTGGCGCAGAAGAACTCGCCGGTGCGGGCGATGCGGGACCGGCAGTGACCGTCACCGCGGCAAGGAACCCGCAGTGGCTGTCCTATCGGCACGCGTATCGCGCAATGAAGGCCTGGCAGGCTTACGACAAGGCCAAAGATCTGCTTCTGCCTCGCCTTGTGCTATATCCTGCCGCGCCACACGGGTCGAGTAAGGGAATTCAGCTCCGCCTGGTGGGAAAGCAAGGATCGACCGTCATTCCATTGGATAGCGCCTTGCGCGCCGAGATACCGGTCGATGACGCGGCCTATGAGGAAGATGCGGAACTGGTCCTGAACCGTCCATCCGGAACCTACCGTTCCAAATACGTGTTGTTCATCGCGGATCATCCCGACCAGGTCTATCCGGTCGAGCGCCTGCGGGAAGCCTGTCGACAAGCCTATGAGTTCCACACGACTTCCAGCCTGTTTGGGAAACTGCAGTTGCTCGGCAAGCAGTGCACAGGCATTCTTTTCATGTACCGTACTCGCCACGTCACACCGGTGGTGACCCATGTCGCTCCCGATGGCGGCAGGAATCCGGTCACGGAGATCAGGACGAGCAAATCGCTGCAGATGTTGGAGGTGATCCACCGCTTTTCCGCTGCCGCCAGCAACGGCGCGATCCTGCTCGAGCAGGCGCCGGATGCCATCATGGCCCTGATCGAGTAGTTCGTACCGGAGCGATCCGGCATGCCGGCTCCCGGATGCGCCAGATTGACGATGGCCGGACCGACCACCCGCGCGGTCGTACAGACGATCCCGACATGGACCAGCGTCATGCCGCCGGACTTGCCGACGCGCTTCATGTCTTCCATGCCGGCGGTGCCGAGCGCCCGGTGCAGAAGATGATCATCTTGATACGCGAACGGTTGAGGACCGCTGCATTGCAGGCAGGCGCGGCGCAATAATCGTGGTGAGCCAGATCGGCCGGCGGACAGGGAAGCGTGCTGCAGCCGCGCAAGGAGAAAGGGCGCCGGCCTTGCGGCGGGCGCCCTTCCGCGGAGCGGGACGGATTACATGTTGCGCCGATACTGCCCGCCGACGGCGAACAGCGCCTCGGTGATCTGCCCCAGCGAGCACACGCGCACCGCATCCATCAGCACCGCGAACACGTTCTGGTCGTCGATCACGGCCTGCTGCAGGCGGCGCAGCATCTCCGGCGCTTCCTTGGCGTTGCGCGCGTGGAAGTCGGCCAGGCGCTTCAGCTGCGACTGCTTCTCTACCTCGGTCGAGCGGGCCAGTTCCAGCGATTCCGGGATCGTGTCGCCGCTCGGGTTGCGGAAGGTGTTCACGCCGATGATCGGCAGCGAGCCGTCGTGCTTCTTGTGCTCGTACAGCAGCGATTCTTCCTGGATCTTGCCGCGCTGGTAGCCGGTCTCCATCGCGCCCAGCACGCCGCCGCGCTCGGCGATGCGCTCGAACTCCTGCAGCACCGCTTCCTCGACCAGGTCGGTCAGTTCCTCGATGATGAAGGAACCCTGGTTCGGATTTTCGTTCTTCGCCAGGCCCCATTCGCGATTGATGATCAGCTGGATCGCCAGCGCGCGCCGCACCGATTCGTCGGTCGGCGTGGTGATCGCCTCGTCGTAGGCATTGGTGTGCAGCGAGTTGCAGTTGTCGTAGATCGCGATCAGCGCCTGCAGCGTGGTGCGGATGTCGTTGAAGGCGATCTCCTGCGCGTGCAGCGAGCGGCCCGAGGTCTGGATGTGGTACTTCAGCTTCTGGCTGCGCTCGTTGGCGCCGTATTTCTCGCGCATCGCCACGGCCCAGATGCGGCGCGCGACGCGGCCGAGCACCGTGTATTCCGGGTCCATGCCGTTGCTGAAGAAGAACGACAGGTTCGGCGCGAAATCGTCGATGTGCATGCCGCGCGCCAGATACGCTTCGACGAAGGTGAAGCCGTTCGACAGCGTGAAGGCCAGCTGCGAGATCGGGTTGGCGCCGGCTTCGGCGATGTGGTAGCCCGAGATCGACACCGAGTAGAAGTTGCGCACCTGGTGGTGCACGAAATACTCCTGGATGTCGCCCATCACTTTCAGCGAGAACTCGGTCGAGAAGATGCAGGTGTTCTGGCCCTGGTCTTCCTTGAGAATGTCCGCCTGCACCGTGCCGCGCACGTTCTGCAACACCCAGGCGCGGATCTTGGCGGCTTCGTCGTCGGTCGGCTCGCGGCCGTTGTCCTTCCTGAACTTGTCGAGCTGCTGGTCGATCGCGGTGTTCATGAACATCGCGAGGATGGTCGGCGCCGGGCCGTTGATCGTCATCGAGACCGAGGTCGACGGCGAGCACAGGTCGAAGCCGTCGTACAGCACCTTCATGTCGTCGAGCGTGGCGACCGACACGCCGGAGTTGCCGATCTTGCCGTAGATGTCCGGGCGCAGCGCCGGGTCGGCGCCATACAACGTGACCGAGTCGAACGCGGTCGACAGGCGCTTGGCATCCATGCCTTCGGACACCAGCTTGAAGCGGCGGTTGGTGCGGAACGGATCGCCTTCGCCGGCGAACATGCGGGTCGGGTCCTCGCCCTCGCGCTTGAAGGCGAACACGCCGGCGGTATAGGGGAAGGAGCCCGGGACGTTCTCGATCATCAGCCAGCGCAGCAGCTCGCCGTGGTCTTCGTAGCGCGGCAGGGCGACCTTGCGGATCTTGGTGCCGGACAGGGTCTGCTGCACCAGGCGCGTGCGGATTTCCTTGTCGCGGATCTTGACCACGTACTCGTCGCCGGCATAGGCAGCCTGCATGTCGGGCCACATCGCCAGCAGCTTCTTCGCATGCGGGTCGAGCTGGTTGTCGCGCTCGGTAATCAGTTCGTCGAGATCGGCGGTCTTGCCGCAGGCGGCGGCCATCTTCTGGGCGGCCTGCAGCTGCTGGCGCTCGCGCGCGATCTTCGCCTGCTTCTCGACCTTGCCGCGGTAGCCGCGCACCGTGTCGGCGATCTCGGCGAGATAGCGCGTGCGCGCCGGCGGCACGATGGCGTTCTTACCCGACGAGAAGCGCACGTCCACCTTGTCCAGGCGGCCCGGCTGGGCCTTCAGGCCCTTGTCGACCAGCGCCGGCAGGATGCCCTGGTAGAGCGCGGTGACGCCGTCGTCGTTGAAGCGCGATGCCTGGGTGCCGTATACCGGCATTTCCTCGGGGCGCTTGCCGAACAGTTCGCGGTTGCGCTGGTACTGCTTGGCGACGTCGCGCAGCGCATCGGCGGCGCCCTTGCGGTCGAACTTGTTGATCGCCACGAAGTCGGCGAAGTCGAGCATGTCGATCTTCTCGAGCTGCGAGGCGGCGCCGAATTCCGGCGTCATCACGTACATCGACAGGTCGACGTGCGGCACGATGGCGGCGTCGCCCTGGCCGATGCCGGAGGTCTCGACGATGACGAGGTCGAAGCCGGCCACCTTGCAGGCGGCGATCACGTCGGGCAGCGCCTGCGAGATTTCCGAGCCGGCCTCGCGCGTGGCCAGCGAGCGCATGAACACCTTCATGCCCTTGCTCCACGGTGCGATCGCGTTCATGCGGATGCGGTCGCCGAGCAGGGCGCCGCCGGACTTGCGGCGCGACGGGTCGATCGAGATGACGGCGATGTTCAGCGCATCGTCCTGGTCGAGTCGGATGCGGCGGATCAGTTCGTCGGTCAGCGAGGACTTGCCGGCGCCGCCGGTGCCGGTGATGCCGAACACCGGGACGGTGACGGACTTGGCGGCCTCGTGCAGCTGCGCCTTGAGTGCTTCCGGCGCCTTGCCGTTCTCCAGCGCGGTGATCAGCTGCGCCAGCGGGCGGTGGCGCGCGGCGATCTCGCCTTCCTGCAGCGGCGCCAGCGCGCCCGGCGCGTAGCTCGACAGATCGACGTCGCAGGCCTGGATCATCGACAGGATCATGCCGGTCAGGCCCATGCGCTGGCCATCTTCCGGGCTGAAGATGCGGGCCACGCCGTACTCGTGCAGTTCGCGGATCTCGCTCGGGACGATCACGCCGCCGCCGCCGCCGAACACCTTGATGTGCTCGCCGCCGCGCTGCTTCAGGAGGTCGATCATGTACTTGAAGTATTCGACGTGGCCGCCCTGGTAGGACGAGATCGCGATGCCCTGGGCATCTTCCTGCAGGGCCGCGGTGACGATCTCCTCGACCGAGCGATTGTGGCCCAGATGGATCACTTCCGCGCCATTGGCCATCAGGATGCGGCGCATGATGTTGATCGAGGCGTCGTGGCCGTCGAACAGCGAGGCCGCGGTGACGAAGCGCACCTTGTTGGCCGGCTTGTATTCGGTCAGGTTCCTGGATACGGAAAGATCGGTCATGAATGTCTCCGGTCATCGCACCGGCCGCCGCGGGGGAGGGGCAGGCCGGGGAATCGGTTGGGTGTTCTGGCCGCGCGGGCGGCCGGGGCCGCCGTTACGCGCCGTTACGTTTACGTTAACGTCAACTCGGGGAAGTATAGCGCGATTCCCCGAGGGGGAAATGTCGTCCGGACAGCAGTTTGCGCCGGGGTGGTGGCGTGTCGAACTGGCAACTGGGTCGCATGGGCGGCGAGGCCTCGTCGGCATTGCCGCTTTTCGGGACTTGCCGTGCGTCGTGTGGCCTTTGCGCATTCGACCCCCACCCTGACCCTCCCCCTGCCCGGGGGAGGGAATGTCGGCGGCTTGCGGGCGCCGGTGCTGCTGCCTTCCTCAGCCCGCCGACACCAGCGTCGGCTTCGCCGCCGCCGGTGCGCGGCCCTCGAACTTCGCCAGCAGGCGCTCGAGGTCCGCGCGGTACTGCGCCACGGCCTTTTCCTTCACGTGGCCGAAGCCGCGGATCTTCTCCGGCAGGGCCGCGATCTCGATGGCGGTGGCCAGGTTGTCCGCGGTCAGGCCGGCAACCAGCTTCTGCACCAGCGCGCGGTACTCGGCGATCAGGGCGCGTTCCATCCTGCGCTCCTCGGTGCGGCCGAAGATGTCGAAGGCGGTGCCGCGCAGCGACTTCATCTTCGCCAGCAGTCTGAACGCCTGCCAGGTCCACGAGCCGTACTGCGCCTTGACCAGGCGGCCCTGTGCATCCTTCTTCGCCAGCAGCGGCGGCGCCAGGTTGAATTTCACCGAAAACTCGCCGTCGAACTGCTGCTTCAGCTTGGCTTCGAACTGGCCGTCGGTGTACAGGCGCGCCACTTCATACTCGTCCTTGTAGGCCATCAGCTTGGACAGCGACTTCGCCACCGCCATCGCCAGCTTGTTGCCGGCGCCGAGCTTCGCTTCCGCTTCGCGCACCATGGCCACGAAGTCGGCGAACTGCTGCGCATAGGCGGCGTTCTGGTAGCCGGTCAGGAATTCGACGCGGCGCTTGATGACGGTGTCGAGGCTCTGCGGCATCTGCAGCACCACCGGCTTGCCCGGCAGGGCGATGGTCTCGACGCGCTTGAGGTCCACGGCGGCGCGGCGGCCCCACAGGAAACTCTTCTTGTTCGACTCGATCGCCACGCCGTTCAGCTCGATCGCGCGCAGGATGGCGGCATCGGAGACCGGGATCGCACCCTTCTGCCAGGCGAAGCCGAGCATGAACAGGTTGGTCGCGATCGAGTCGCCCATCAGCGCGGTCGCCAGTTTCGTGGCGTCGATGAAGTCGGCGCGGTTCTCGACCGATTCCTCGATCAGCGCCTTGACCTGGTCGAACGGCATTTCCCAGTCGGCCTTCTGCGCGAAATGGCCGGTCGGCTGCTGGTGGGTGTTGACCACGGCGCGGGTGCGGCCCGGGCGCATCTTGGAGATCGCATCCTGCGAGCCGGCGGTCAGCATGTCGCAGCCGAGGACGAGGTCGGCCTCGCCGGTGGCGATGCGCTGGGCGCGGATCATGCCCGGCGCCTTGGCGATGCGGATGTGCGAGGTGACCGAACCGTTCTTCTGCGACATGCCGGTCATATCGAGCACCGAGACGCCCTTGCCTTCGAGATGGGCGGCCATGCCGAGCAGGGCGCCGATGGTGATCACGCCGGTGCCGCCGATGCCGTTGAGCAGGATGTTGTAGGAAGCGGTTTCCAGCGACGGCAGTTCCGGTTCCGGGATATCGCCGAAATTGTCTTCCTTCGCGGTGCCGGTCTTCGATTTCTTCAGCGTGCCGCCCTCGATCGTGACGAAGCTCGGGCAGAAGCCCTTCACGCAGGAATAATCCTTGTTGCACGAGGACTGGTCGATCGCGCGCTTGCGGCCGAACTCGGTTTCCACCGGCATGATGGACGTGCAGTTCGACTGCACGCCGCAGTCGCCGCAGCCTTCGCACACCGCATCGTTGATGAACATGCGGGTGGCCGGGTCGGGGAATTCGCCTTTCTTGCGGCGGCGGCGCTTCTCGGCGGCGCAGACCTGGTCGTAGATCAGGACCGACACGCCCGGCACGTCGCGCAGCTCGCGCTGGACCGCGTCGAGTTCCTTGCGGTCATGCAGCGTGACGATAGCCGGCAGCTGCGAACGGTCGGCGTAGCGCGACAGGTCCTCGGTCACCAGCGCGATGCGCTTGATGCCCTCGGCCGCCATCTGCTGGGCGATCAGCGGCACCGTCAGCGTGCCATCGTGCGGCTGGCCGCCGGTCATGGCAACGGCGTCGTTGAACAGGATCTTGTAGGTCATGTTGACCTTCGCGGCCACGGCGGCGCGGATCGCGAGATAGCCCGAATGGAAATAGGTGCCGTCGCCGAGGTTGGCGAACACGTGCGGGCGTTGCGAGAACGCGGCCTGGCCGATCCACGGCACGCCTTCGCCACCCATGTGGGTGATGGTCTTGTTGTGCTCCGGGTAGATCGCGGCGGCCATCACGTGGCAGCCGATGCCGGCCAATGCCAGGCTGCCGTCCGGCACCTTGGTCGAGGTGTTGTGCGGGCAGCCCGAGCAATACCAGGCCGGGCGCGGCGGCGTGTTGTTGGCCTTGGTGAGCACCTGGTCCTTGGCGTCGAGGAAGGTCAGGCGCGCCTTGATCAGGTCGCTGGTGTAGAAGCGCGCGATGCGGCCGGCGATCACGCGGGCAATCTGGGCGATCGAGAAATCGGCCTTGGGCGGCAGCAGCCATTCGCCGCGCGGATGCACCCATTCGCCCTTCTCGTCGAACTTGCCGATCACGCGCGGGCGCACGTCCTCGCGCCAGTTGTAGAGCTGTTCCTTGAGCTGGTATTCGACGATCTGGCGCTTCTCTTCCACCACCAGGATCTCGTCGAGGCCTTGCGCGAATTCGCGCACGCCGTCCGGTTCCAGCGGCCACGGCATCGACACTTTATACAGGCGGATGCCGATGTCGGCGGCCATCTTCTCGTCGATGCCGAGTTCTTCCAGCGCTTCGAGCACGTCCATGTAGGACTTGCCGGACGCGATGATGCCGAGCTTGGCGTTCGGGCTGTCGATGGTGGTGCGGTTGAGCTGGTTGGCGCGGGCGTAGGCGAGGGCGGCGTAGATCTTGTAGTCCTGCATCAGCGCTTCCTGCTTGCGCGCCTGCACGCCGAGCGTGTCGGTCGACAGGCGCACGTTCAGGCCGCCTTCCGGCATGACGAAGTCGGTCGGGTACTTGATCTCGAGGCGGAACGGATCGGCATCGACGGCGGCCGACGACTCGACCGTGTCGGCCAGCGCCTTGAAGGCGACGGCGCAACCGGAGTAGCGCGACATGGCCCAGGCATGCAGGCCGAGATCGAGGTATTCCTGCACGTTGCACGGATACAGCACCGGGATCATGCAGGCCGAGAAGATATGGTCGGACTGGTGCGGCAGCGTGGAGGAATACGCGCCGTGGTCGTCGCCGGCCACCAGCAGGATGCCGCCGTGCCTGTGGGTGCCGGAATGGTTCATGTGCTTGAAGACATCGCCGCAGCGGTCCACGCCCGGGCCCTTGCCGTACCACATGGCGAACACGCCGTCATACTTGGCCGGGCCGATCAGGTCGACCTGCTGGGTGCCCCACACGGCGGTCGCCGCCAGGTCCTCGTTGACGCCCGGCACGAACTGCACGTGGTTCTGCTCGAGCAGCTTCTGCGTCTTCCACAGCGTCTCGTCCAGGCCGCCCAGGGGCGATCCGCGGTAGCCCGAGATGAAGCCGGCGGTGTTCAGGCCGGCGGCCAGGTCGCGCTGGCGCTGCATCAGCGGCAGGCGCACGAGCGCCTGGATGCCGGACAGGTAGATGGTGCCGGAGGTATGGGTGTACTTGTCGTCGAGGGAAACCTGCGCCAGTTCCTGCACCTTGCGGCGGACGGCATCGGTCAGGCCGCTGGACTCGGGCCCGGAAGGGTTCTGCATGGTGATGTCTCCAAATCGGTGATCGGATAGCGATGCCCGCATGGAGGCGCCGGGTAGGGCGCAGACTTGCGGGCATGGCAACGGCCAGGGTGGCGGCCGGGAGCTTTCCACATTGTGAATTTGCTCTTGGCCCGAAGTGTAGTGGGTGCGCAAACCGGCCGCAAATAGAGATTCCGGATAGGGGTATAAGAAAATCCTATGTCTTGCTGACAACGCTGCATGGCGGCATGCAGCGTTGTCGCGATGCATCATAAAAAAGGCCCCGGACGGGGCTTGTCCGGGGCCAAGTCGCTACTCGCAAGGTAGGCGGTAGCAGCAGCAGATCGAGGGCGGGAACAGCGCTGTTCCGCCAGCCGATGACTCCAGCATAGGCGCCCGAACCGGTCGGCCGTTGACGGTTCGCAACGAAGCGGCAGGCATGGCGTGACAATGCACATGCGCGCGAAACACTTGCCTATAATCAAGCGCTTCATGGCTTGCCGCTCTGGCAAGGACCGCTCATCGCCGCCATCGCGGCAGGGCGGCCCGGAGCGGAAGTGAGCGCATCCATGCCGGGCCGCGCCGCCATGCACCGCACAAGGGGAGACGCCGCATGCAACGCAGGGAATTTCTGGAACTCGGACTGGGGGTCGGCGCCGTCGCGCTGGCCGCGGGCACGCCGCTGGCGGCGGAAGCGAAGGGCGCGTCGCTGGACCGCCTGGTGCTGGAGGCGACGGTGCCGCAGCTGCAGGCGGCCATGCAGGCGGGCCGGCTCAGCGCGCGGTCATTGGCGACGTATTACCTGGCCCGCATCCGCGCCGTCGACAAGGCCGGCCCGCGCCTGAACGCCGTCATCGAGCTCAATCCCGATGCGCTGTCGATCGCGCAGGCGCTCGACGACGAGCGCCGCAAGAGCGGACCGCGCGGTCCGCTGCACGGCATCCCGGTCCTCCTGAAGGACAACATCGCCACCGCCGACCGCATGGACACCACGGCCGGCTCGCTGGCGCTGGCCGGCGTGAAGGCGGCGCGCGATGCGCACATCGCCGACCGTCTGCGCCGCGCGGGCGCGGTCATCCTCGGCAAGACCAACCTGTCGGAATGGGCCAACCTGCGCTCGACCCGCTCGACCTCGGGCTGGAGCGCGCGCGGCGGCCTGACGCGCAATCCGTATGCGCTGGACCGCAACACCAGCGGATCGAGCTCCGGCTCGGGCGCGGCGGCGGCGGCCAACCTGGCAGCGCTGACGGTCGGCACCGAGACCGACGGCTCGATCGTGTCGCCGGCCTCGATCAACTGCCTGGTGGGCATCAAGCCGACCATCGGCCTGGTCAGCCGCAGCGGCATCATCCCGCTGTCGCACTCGCAGGACACCGCCGGGCCGATGACCCGCAGCGTGACCGACGCCGCCATCCTGCTGACGGCGCTGGCCGGCCCGGACGAGGCCGATGCCGCCACCAGGGAAGGCGCCGGCCGTGCCGAGGATTACACGAAATATCTCGACGCCGACGGCCTGCGCGGCGCGCGCATCGGCGTGGCGCGCAATTTCTTCGGCGCCAACGACCGCATCGACGCGGAAATCGAGAAGGCGCTGAAAGTGCTGGCGGCGCGCGGCGCGGTACTGGTCGATCCGGTCGAGATCCCCAACACCGACAAGTACCGCGAGACCGAGCTGGACGTGCTGCTGTACGAATTCAAGGCGGATCTCGAAGCCTACCTTGCGGCGTATGCGCCGGCGGCGAAGATCCGCACCATGGCCGACGTGATCGCCTTCAACAGGGAACACGCGGCGCGCGAGATGCCGTACTTCGGCCAGGAATTCCTCGAGCGCGCCAACGCCAAGGGCGGCCTCGACAGCAAGGAATACCTCGATGCGCTGGCGATCAACCGCAGGTATTCGCGCGAGGAAGGCATCGACAAGGTGCTGCGCGAGCACAGGCTCGATGCGCTGGTGGCGCCGACCGGCGGCGTGGCCTGGCTGACCGACTTCGTCAACGGCGACCATGCGGGGGCGAGCATCTCGTCGCCGCCGGCGGTGGCGGGCTATCCGCACATCACGGTGCCGGCCGGGTTCGTGCGCGGGCTGCCGGTGGGACTGTCGTTCGTGGGCGGCGCGTGGAGCGAAGGGCTGCTGATCAAGTATGCCTATGCGTTCGAACAGGCGACGAAGCTCCGTCGCCCGCCGACCTATCCGCGCAGCGTGACCGATCAGCTGCTCTGAGTCCGGTCACGCGCGCGGATTCCCTCCCCCTCGCAGGGGGAAGGTCAGGGAGGGGGAGTGCGCCCGAACCAATGCATGCGTGCCATCGAGGGGGAAGTGCGCCTGAACGAACGCGTACGTGCGATCGGGCGCACGACCCGCATGCCGACCTTCCCCCTGCGCGGGGGAGGGAGTGCGCATCAGGAGGGACCTGCTGCACCGTCCTGATCCGGCACAGGCTTGTAGCTCCAGCGCGGCGTCGACAGCATCCCGATGAGCGACACCGCCGCCAGCACGATGGCGGCGATGAGAAACGGCTTCGATTGCGCCATGCGCTCCGGATGGATCGTCCACGCCGCACCCAGCCCGATCGCGTTGCCGCCGAGCGCCAGCAGCATGGCCGCGACGTCGCGGAAGCGGCGCGCCTGGTTGGCATGCGCGGCCCATTGCGGATCGGTGTTGTAGGAGGGCAGCGACAGGTGCGCGTCCTCGAGGCGTTCCAGCACCGACAGGAAGGTACGCAGGTTGGTGATCGCGCGTTCCGAGGTGTAGTTCAGCAGCGCCAGCGTCAGCGAGGCCAGCGGGAAGCCCAGCAGCAGCCATTCGATCGGCGCCGGCTCGGCCCCCGGCATCGGCCGCAGCGCCACCACCGCGGCCAGCAGGCTGACCGTCAGCGTGACGTACAGCGCGAGCGCCTGCTGGCGCTGCACGATACGCGCATTGATCTCCTGGTATGCCGCGATGAAGCGGTAGTTGGCATCGACGGAAGACTTGGGCATGGCGGCGGCGGAAGGTCGTGGGGTGGGCACATTCTAAACCGACGTGCGCCGGCACTCGCGATTCCCTTCCCCTCGCGGGGGGAGGGGCAGGGTGGGGGTAGTGGGCCTGAATGCACTCATCCGTGTATTGATGCGCGCTACCCCCATCCCGGCCTTCTCCCTTGCAGGGGGAAGGAGCGAGCGATCGGCCGGTCGCGCTACGCCAGCAGGCAGCGTGCGCCCAGCCACCTGCCGCTGGCGCACAGCTCGCGCGTGATCTCCGCCACCAGCCGCTCGACCGCGGCCGCCGCATTGGTCAGCGGGATGCTGCGCGATGCGCACAGCACCACGGTGCGCGAGATCTTCGCCCCCGTGATCGGCCAGGCCGTCAGGATGCCGCGCTCGACTTCCGACAGGATCGGCGCCAGCGGCAGGATGGTCGCCCCCATGTCCGCCTGCAGCGCGGATTTCAGGATCGCCAGCGAATTGATCTCGGTGAGGTCGCGCGTCGCCAGCCCGGCGGCCGACACCACTTTCTCGATGCGCGGCCGCACGCCATGCTGCAGGCCCGGCAGGATCATCGGCGACTCCAGCGCCCGCGACAGCGCGATCGATTTGCCCTTCGCCGCGAAGCGCGAGCCGGCGCCGGTCACGTACATCAGGTCTTCCTCGACCAGGGGCGTGGTGGCGAACGGATGCAGCTGGCCGTCGTCGAACAGCACCGCCAGGTTGATCCTGCCGGAACGCAGCTGCTCGATCAGGTTGCCCGACAATTCCTCGGACAATTCCAGCGAGATGTCCGGATAGCGCTCGCGCACGGCCGACAGCAGCGGCAGGGCGAAGGCGCCCGACACGCTCTGCGGGATGCCCAGCGCCACCGGGCCGGAGGGCTTGCCGGTGGCCTGGGCCACCGCCGCCTTGGCATCGCTGACCTGGCGCAGGATCGCCTGCGCGTGGTCGAAGAACAGCCGCCCGGCATCGGTGGCCAGCACGCCCTGGGGCGAGCGGTGCAGCAGCTGCGCGCCCAGTTCCGCCTCCAGCTGCCGGATCTGCTGCGTCAGCGCCGGCTGCGCCACGTGCAGCACGCGGGCGGCGCGCGACAGCGAACCGTGCTCGACGATGGCGACGAAGTAACGCAGCTGGCGCAATTCCACGGAACTTCCCTTTCTGTGCTGTGGCCGGTGTCATTCCATCGGCCGGATCGGCTTGCGGTCGATCGTCGACGACAGGATCAGCGAGGTCGACGTGACGCCGCAGCGGGTCAGCTCGACGATCACCTTTTCCAGCTGCGCGACCGAGCCGGCCACCACCTTGACGATGCTGCAGTCGTCGCCGGTGATCGAATGGCACTCGACCACTTCCGGCAGCTGGGCCGCCACCACGGCGACCGGCGTGTCGTGGGCGCGGCGCGCCACCCGGATGAAGGCGGTGATCGCATAGCCGAGCGCCGCCGGGTTCACGCTGGCATGGTAGCCGGTGATCACGCCGGCCGCCTCCATGCGGCGCACGCGCTCGGCCACCGCCGGCTGGCTCATGTGGATACGGCGGCCGATTTCGGCCAGCGTGACGCGGGCATCGGCCTGCAGAATGTCGAGGATGCGGGCATCCATGGCGTCGAGTTCGATTTTCATCGTCGGATCGGCTTATTTCATGCAAAACCAAGGTGGGTGGGCAGTTTTGCCTTGCATTATCCATTCAAATGCCTGCCGCAGGACCATACACTATCATCAATAAACAACAGTGCCGGCCACGCAGCCGGCGCTGGCCGAGAGAACATTTCATCCTTTCCCCGAGCATGCGCACACTGCCGAAATCCGTCCTGCTGGCCCTCCTGACCGTCTGGATCGTCTGGGGCTCGACCTACCTGGCGATCCACCTTGCCCTCGCGGCGTTTCCGCCCTTCCTGCTGATGGGCACCCGTTTCCTGGTGGCCGGCGCGCTGCTGTTCGGCTGGCTGAAGTGGCGCGGCGTTGCCAATCCGACAGCGCGCGAATGGCGCGACGCCGTCATCGTCGGCGTGCTGCTGCTGGGCGGCGGCATGGGCCTGACCGCGGTGGCGCAGCAATATATATCTTCCGGCCTGACGGCCGTGTTCATCGCCTGCTCGCCGCTGATCCTGGCGCTGATGGTCGGCCTGTTCGGCAGCTGGCCCACGCTGCGCGAATGGGCCGGCATCGGCGTCGGCTTCGCCGGCGCGGCGCTGCTGGCCTCGGGCGGCGAGTTTTCGGCGGAGCCGATCGGCATCGTCGCGCTGCTCGGCGCCATCTGCGCCTGGAATTTCGGTTCGGTGCTGTCCACCCGCAAGCTGACGCTAGCGCCCGGCGCCATGGGTTTCGCCAGCGAGATGCTGGCCGGCGGCGTGTTCCTGCTGGGCGTGGCCTTCGCGCGCGGCGAACAGTTCGGCGCGATGTCGGTGCCGGCCGTCGGCGCCTGGGCCTACCTGGTGGTGGCCGGCTCGCTGGCCGCGTTCACCGCCTACATGTACCTGCTGCCGCGCGTGACGCCCGGGCTGGCCTCGAGCTATGCCTACGTCAACCCGGTGATCGCCGTCATTCTCGGCGTGCTGTTCGCCGGCGAGCAGGTCGGCACCCGCGAGACGGTCGCCATGGCGATCATCCTCGGCAGCGTGGTGCTGCTGACCACCGCGAAGAAGCCGGCCCCGGCGCAGCCGCGCGCCGCCACACCCTCGGCCGAAACCGCCTGACCCGTCGCCGAACCGCAAGGAGCTTCCCATGGACTGGCATACCTATCTCGTCTTCGTCGTCACCACCCTGGTCGTCTGCCTGACGCCCGGCCCGGCCGCGCTGCTGATCGTGGCGCAGGGCATGTCGAACGGTTTTCGCCGTTCCTACTGGGCGGTGGCCGGCATCGCGCTGGCCAATGCGATCTATTTCGCGCTGTCGGCCACCGGCGTGGCGGCGCTGATCGTCGCCAGTTCGACGCTGTTCTCGATCATCAAGTGGGTCGGCGTGGCCTACCTGTTCTATCTCGGGATCTCGGCCGTGCTGTCGAAGGCCAGCGCGCTGACCGTCACGCAGGATGCCAGCCAGGCGGTGTCGGGCCTGCGCGCCTTCTGGCAGGCGGTCATCGTCGAGCTGTCCAACCCCAAGGCGCTGCTGTACTTCGTGGCGCTGCTGCCGCAGTTCGTCGATCCGGACCGGCCGGTCGCGCCCCAGATGCTGGTGTTCGGCGTGACCTGCATCGTGCTCGACACCATCGCCTACACGCTGTATGCCTGGCTCGGCAGCAAGACGCAGCGCTTCACGGCGCGCGCCGGCTTCGTCAAGGCCAGCAACCGTGCCTCGGGCAGCCTGCTGATGATCGCCGGCGCGATGATGGCCACCGTCAAGCGCGCCGTGTAAAGCCGGCAGCCGCGCATTCCGGACGGAAGCGCGGGCGGCGCCTGCGCGGCGGCCGCCAACCGGCGGCGCAAGACGCTGGAACCGCCGCTGCTGGCGCGCAACGTCGCCCCCAATCGCGTGGCCCTCATGTTCATCGGCCGCGACGACGGGGAATGCCGCCACCAGGAGGATTCGCTGGCGGACGACGCGGCGCGATGGATCTGCCCGGCCTGCCGGCCGGGTCGAACCGCTCTGTGGTGCTTGGCCAGGGTGTGCCGGCCGCGGTGATGGCGCGCATCGGCAAGGCGATCGAGGCGCTGCGCGGGGCGAAGACGCCGGCGAAGAAGAACCGGGATGCGCCGGGAGGCCGGTTCCGCCCGGCCATCGCCGTCATTCCGGCTGGATCGGCACGAAATCGAAGAAGAACTCCGCCGATTCGTGCGATTCGCCCGATTGCAGGATGCCCTTCTGGATCAGCTCGTCGTAGTAGCAGACCTGGTTGCGGCCATTGGCCTTGGCGTAGTACAGCGCCTGGTCGGCATGGCCGAGGATGACCACCGGGGTTTCGTTGGTGATGCTGGCGAAGCCGATGCTGACCGTCACCTTGCCCACCTGCGGGAATTCATGCTGCTCGATGTTGGACCGGAAGCGCTCGAAGATGCGGCGCGCGTCGGCCAGCGTCACCGAGCGCAGCAGCACCACGAATTCCTCGCCGCCGAAGCGGAACACCCGGTCCTGGGCGCGGAAGGACGAGCGCAGCAGGTTGGCCACCAGGATCAGCACCTCGTCGCCGTACAGGTGGCCGAAGCGGTCGTTGACTTTCTTGAAATGGTCGATGTCGATGACCGCCAGCCATTGTTCCCTGGTATCGCCCGCATGCCGGCGGTCCTGGCCATCCTTCGGCGGGGCGCTGTCGGCCGGCGCCGCGGTCGCCAGCATGCGCGCGAACTTCTCGTCGAAGGTCTTGCGGTTGAGCAGGCCGGTCAGCGAATCGCGTTCGCTGTAGTCGAGCAGGCTCTGGTAGTTGCGGTAGACCGACAGGATGCCTTCGATGACCTTCAGCGACTGCGAGGAGAACGGCTGGTCGCCGGTCACCTGCACGCAGGTGTTGGTCTTGTCGTTGATCCAGATCGGGAACCACAGGCTGTGGGTGCCGTCCTCGGCGATGCCCTCGCAGTGGTTGTCGCGCTGCTCGATGCAGGCCTGCAGCGCGGGAAAGCGCGCGACCGGTTCGCCCGCGTGTTCGGTATCGGTGTCTTCCTGGATCGAATCCACCTTGCCCAGGCGGGTGGACACACGCTGGCGCAGGTACCATTCGTCGTTCAGGCGGAACAGCTCCAGCGTGCGCACCTCGCGCGCGCCGACCAGTTCGTGCAGCGCGGACAGCGTGGAAATGTCGAGCAGCGTGTGGTCGCGGTGCCCGGTGATCTCGACCAGATGAGTGAGGAGGTTGTCCATCGTCAGGCCGCGTTGCGCGAGGAGTGGGAAGTCATGCCCGGACGCCTCCGGCAACCGGGAAGGAGAGGATGACGCACGACAGGGGCATGATGAGCAACATGTTCGGGAGCGATGGCGCCGGCAAGTGTCGCACATGCCGCCTGATGTCGTTGTGTATCCGGCACCGGGCGTTCTGTTCCGGTGCGATGGCGCGGCAATGCACATGCCCATTCTATCCGAGAGCGTCCGGAGCCGGTATTTGTTTCTGCACGCAAACAACACGCGGCGGCCGCGCGCTGCGGGTTTCCCGGAGGCACGCTACCATCGCGGTGTGACGCCGCCGCCAGGGCCGCGCGTTGTCCTTCTTGCATCTTCGCGTTCATTCATCCATCCATGACAAACCGTTTTCTGCCAACCGTCGCCGCCTGCCTCCTGGCCGGCCAGGCCGCGGCGGCCGCGCCGGATCTCGGCAAGCTGACCGCCACCGGCGGCGTCAGCCAGCTGGAAGGCGCCGGCGGCGGCGGCCTGACGCCCTGGGCGCTGATCACCGGCTACGGCACCCGCGACAGCTGGGGCGCCAATGTCCACGCCACCGCCGTCGGGACGCGCGACTACGCCCTGCGTTCCCGCGGCGTGGCGCTCGGCCTGGCCGACCGGGTCGAGCTGTCGGTCGCCACCCAGGAATTCACCGGCAGCCTGGCGCCGCTGGACAAGCTGTCGCTGCGCCAGGACATCGTCGGCCTGAAGGTGCGCATCGCCGGCGATGCCGTGCTCGACCAGGACAGCTGGCTGCCGCAGATCGCGGTCGGCGTGCAGCACAAGCGCCACAAGGGCGTCGGCGGCCTGGGCGCGCTGGGCGTCACCGACGTGCGCCAGCTCGGCGCGAAGCGCGACCGCGGCACCGACGTCTACGTGTCGGCCACCAGGCTGCTGCTGGACAAGAGCCTGCTGCTCAACGGCACCCTGCGCGCCACCAGGGCCAACCAGATGGGCCTGCTCGGCTTCGGCGGCGATCGTCGCGACCGCCGCCAGGCGATGCTGGAAATGTCGGCCGCCTGGCTGCTGCACCGCCAGTGGGTGGCCGGCATCGAATACCGCATGAAGCCGCGCAACCTCGGCATCGATCCCGAGGGCGACTTCCGCGATGTCTTCGTCGCCTGGTTCCCCAGCAAGCACCTGTCGGTCACCGCGGCCTACGCGGTGCTCGGCGACATCACCGTCTTCAATCCGGCGACCCAGCGCGGCTGGTACCTGTCGGTCCAATCGGGTTTCTGACCATGCATGCCTCCCATCGTTTACTGACCGTCGCCGCTGCCGTCCTGGCGCTGTCCGCGCCGGCCGCCACGCTTGCGCAGGCGGGCGCGCCGGCTTCCGGCACCCGCGCGGCCGACGATTCCCTCTTCCGCGACCTCGGCGGCCTGGCCGGCATCCGCACGGTGGTGGAGGATTTCGTCGCCATCGTGCTCGACGATCGGCGCATCAACGCCGGCTTCAAGGACGCCGACCTGCCGCGCCTGAAGGACAAGCTGGCCGAGCAGTTCTGCGAGCTCGCCGGCGGTCCCTGCCAGTACAGCGGCAAGGACATGCAGACGATTCACGACGGCCTGAACATCACCATGGCGCAGTTCAACGCGCTGGCCGAAGACCTGCAGCTGGCGCTCGAACGCAACGGCGTGCCGACGCGCGTGCAGAACCGCCTGATCGCGAAGCTGGCGCCGATGTACCGCCAGATCGTCACCAGGTAATCCGGCTTCCCGAAGGATCCCATGCAGATCGAACTCGTCAGGGCGGACTACGCCGATCCCGCCCATGCCCGCCTGCTCGTGGAGCTGCTCGACGCCTATGCGCGCGACCCGATGGGCGGCGGCGCGCCGCTCAGGTCCGAGGTGCGCGAGCGCCTGGTGCCGGCGCTGGCCGCCTTTCCGACCGCGTTCTCGGTGCTGGCCTTCGCCGACGGCGCGCCTGCCGGGATGGCCAACTGTTTCGAAGGGTTTTCCACGTTCGCCTGCAGGCCGCTCGTGAACATCCATGACTTCGTCGTGCTGCCGGCGTTCCGCGGTCACGGCCTCGGCCGGCGCATGATGGCCTTCATCGAGGAACTGGCCCGCGCGCGCGGCTGCGTGAAGATCACGCTGGAAGTCCTGGAGAACAACCAGGCCGCGCGCGCCCTGTACCGCAAGTGCGGCTTCGAGGACTACCGCCTGCTCGACGAGGGCGGCAACGCGATGTTCTGGCAGAAATACCTGGACTGACATGCGCTGACGGGCGCGACAGCGGGAACGATCAGGCTTCCCGCGGATCCCGGTCCTGCGGGTCCGGTCCGGCGCGGCGGCGCAGGCGGCGCAGGAAGCCGGCGGCGCCGGCCACGGCGCGCGAGACCAGGTCGCGCCGTTCCTTGGCGCGCTGCAGCCAGAGCCGCAACCCGCGGCGCCGTCCGACCCACCAGATGCGCATTGCCGCGGCGCCGTGCGTCAGCATGTGCAGGCGCGACCGGTACAGGTGCACCCGGTCGAAGGTGCGTTCCACGCCGAGCAGCAGCGCCTTGTGCGGCTCGCGTCCCCACATGAAATGGAAGGCCTCGCCGCCGCGCGCGATGCATTCGCAGATCATCAGGTAGCCGACCAGCAGGCCGAGCCGGTAGTCGTCGAAATCGGGATCGTGGGTGCGCACCCACGAGTAGTAATGCCGGCCGATCCGGTAGGTGATCGCGCCGCCGCACACGCGCCCGTCGACGGTGGCGATGCCGACCACGCCGGTGGCGCGCACCATCTTCAGCATCTTCTCGAATCCCTTTTCGTCGATCGCCGGCACCTTGCCCTTGTTGCGCATGCGCACGCGGTTGATCCGCACCACCTCGCGCAGCTGGTATTCGTCGGCCTCGTTGCCGTCGCAGACCGAGAAGCGGAAGCCCGGGTGATCCTTCTGCAGGCGCGACAGGTAACGCTGCACGTTCTTGCGGGTGGCCTTGCCCAGCGCGGCGCGGAAGGTTTCCGCATCGGCCGGCAGCGCCAGCACGCTGTCCTCGGTCGCGTGCACCGCCTGGAACGGGAAGTCGGGGCGCGCCAGGCGGTTGTCGACGGCGCCGAAGGCCACCACGTCCACGCCCGGATACTGGGTGAAGACGAAGCGGGCGAAGCGCGTCGCTTCCGCATCGTCGAGCGGCATCCATTCGTTGACCACGCGCGCTACCGCGCCCTCGATGCGGTAGAGGAAGATCGCGATGGCGCGGCCGCCGGCGCGCGCCACGTAGGTCGATGCGCCCTGCGCGCCGCCGTAGACGCGGAAATGCGCGAGCGACGAGAACAGGCTGCCGTACAGCAGGTTGAGTTCGGTGTCGATGAAGTCGGGAACGAGGTCGCGATGGCATTCGATCGTCACGCCTTCGGCGATGCTGCGCGCGTCATCGACGACGGCCGGCCTCCCGAGGATGACGGGAGGGATGAACAGGTTTTTCGACTCCATGGTGTTCCCGGGTGCGTTGTTCTGGCTGTGCTGGACGCCGGACGACGGCGGCAGGTGATACCGTAGTCCCGCGGCCATCGGCATTCTTGCGCGGACGCAAATGCAGGGTCGATGGCGGGAACTTGTACCCGATCCGTCAAACCCTGAGATGCATCAATCCGGATGTGCAAGGATGCGCAGGCAACATTGGCATGTGCCAGTTTGACGCGGATGCCGCATGCGAGTGCCGCAAAACGCAGCGGTGTTGAGGGTCCTCATTGACGCCAGGGACCTTGCTCAATCGCCGGATTGCATGACGGACACGCCGCCGGCGCGGCATGCGCGGGCTTGTGCGCGCACAGCGCGCGCCGTCCCTGCGCTTGAGACGGCACAACGAGCGCGAGGCGCGGCTTCGGTATACCTGTCTGCTTGATTCGAACAGGAGTTGCGCGATGAGCGGCCAGATCCGTTTGCCCGATTTCGATGTGCTGGTTTCGATGTACCGGCACGAGCCGGAAGCCTTCGAGGCCTTCCGCCGCCATGTGCTGCGCCAGGCGGTGGAGCAGGCGCCGGCGCACCACCGTCCTTCGCTCGAACAGCTGCTCGAGCGCATCGAGGAAGCGCGCACCTCGGCCGAGACGCCGTACGATGCCGCCGCCGGCGCGATGCAGATGATGCAGGACTCGGTCGGCCGCCTGCACGATGCCTGGGAGGAGGCGCGCACCGCGGTGGCGGGCCTGCACGCGGCCATCATCATCGAGCGCGTGCGTGCCGAGCACCGCTCCTTCTGAGGTCCTTCAGAGCCGCGTCAGTCGGTGCGCAGGCCGCGCAGGTCGGGCGGCTCGTCGATGCGTTCGTATTCCGAAATGACCTGCGCGCCGAACAGCAGCAACGCCGCCGCCAGCTCCAGGCTGAGCAGCACCACGATCGCCGTGGTCAGCGAGCCGTACACCACGTTCACCTGCGACAGCGTCGAGAAGTACCACACCAGCACGCGCCGCGTGATCTCCCACAGCACCGCCGCCGTCACGCCGCCGACCAGCGCATGGCGCACCGACAGCCGGCCGACCGGCATGACCAGGTAGATCGCCGTCAGCACCAGCACCTCGCCGCCGAATCCCAGCAGGTACAGCAGCAGGCGCGACACGCCCGACAGCGACCAGTCGCGCCCGAGGAAATGCAGGCTTTCCTGGCCGATCGTCTGCAGCGCCGCCGCCACCAGCGTCATCAGCAAGAGGCCCAGCCCGAGGAACAGGATCATGCAGTAGGGCAGCACCGCCGACACCAGGAAATGCCGCCGGCGGATCGCCACGCGGTGCAGGAAGATCACCGACATCGCGTTCTCGAGCACGGTGAAGGCCAGCGAGCTGAAAAACAGCAGCGTCCCCAGCAGCACCCAGCCGACCACGTCGCGATGCGCCAGGAAATGGTCGAGCTCGGCGACGATCGCCCGCGCCTGGCCGGGCACCAGCCATTCGAGATAGCGGCGCAGCGTGTCGAGCAGTTCGGCCTGGTCGATCACGTGGGTCAGCGCCACCGCGATCAGGATCAGCAGCGGCACGATCGACAGCAGCGCGTAATAGGCGACCGCGCCGGCCAGCAGCAGGCCCTGGTTGGCGCGGAAGGCGCGCAGCGCGCGCAGCATGACGGTGCCGGGATGCGTGAGCAGATACTGGGTGCGGTGGTCGAGGATGCGCATGGGCGGTCGATGGCGGCGGGCACGGGCCGGCGGGGGCCTCGTTCGCTTGGGTGCGGCGGCGGCGCGCCGGTTCCCGGACGGTAAAAGCGCAGTATATTCCCAGGAATCGCCGGTTCGTCGCATGCCGGCCACGCGGACCGTGGCGGGCGGCTAACCTGCGCGGCTTGCATCGTCACAACGGAGGAGAACCCCATGCAATGCATTTCCGCACGTCCCGGCCTGCTGTGGGCGGCACTGGCGCTCTGGATCGCCGCGGCCCCGGCGCATGCCGCCGACACGGCGCCCGCAGCGCCGGCCGCCCCCGCAACCCCGGCCAACCCCGTCGCGGCCGCCGTCAGCGTCGGCGTCCTCCCGGCCCGTCCGCTGATCGAGCAGGGCAAGCACCAGCAACTGCTCAACATCGACTTCCGCATCACCAATACCACCGGCGAGCAGATCGAGCTGTCCGAAATCGAGGCTTCTGTGCTCGGCGAGGGCGGCCGCCTGATCGCGCAGTACCGCGTCGGCGCCAACGGCGACAGCGTGCTGGTGGTGCCGCAGCGCTTCATCGATCCCGGCAAGACGCTGACGGTGTTCAATCCGCTCTTTGCCTTCCCCGAGGACCTCGCGCTGAAGACAGTGCGCTTCGATTTCCGCTTCGACGTCGGCGATGTCGCCGCGAAATACCGCGCGCACACCGTGGTCCATCCGGAGACCTATGTTCCGAAGGTGCGGCTGCGGCTGCCGGTGGACGGCCCGGTGCTGGTGCACGACGGCCATGACTTCTACGGCCACCACCGCCGCCTGGACATCGCCCATCCGATGGCGCAGGCGCTGAAGTGGACGCGCAATTTCATGCGCTACAGCTACGACTTCGTGGTCACGGACGAGCAGGGCAGGATGTACCGCAACGACGGTACGAAGAACGAGGACTGGTACGGCTGGGGCAAGCCGGTGCTGGCGCCCGGCGGCGGCAGGGTGGTGAAGGCGGTCGGCAACCTGCCCGACAATCAGAAAGGCAAGCGGCCGCCGTTCTCGCGCGACGAGTTCATCGCCAATCCGTCGCTGATGTGGGGCAACCACGTGGTGATCGACCACGGCAACGGCGAGTTCAGCCTGCTGGCCCACCTGAAGCGCGACAGCGTCAAGGTCAGGCCCGGCGACACGGTGGCCGCCGGGCGGCAGGTCGGCGAGATGGGATTCTCGGGCGATGCCTTCCTGGTGCACCTGCACTACGATCTGAAGACCGGCGAGGAATTCGATGCCGACGGATTGCCGTCGCCGTTCCACGGCTACGAACGGCTGACCGGACGCCAGTGGCGCCCGGTGGCGCGCGGCCAGGTCGACAGCGGGGACATCGTTCGTCCGGCGGGCAAGCCCGGCAGGTGACGGCCCCGCCGGCAGAAACGCCTGGCCTTGCCGTGCTTCATGTGCCCCCGAGGCTGGGCGCTCCCTGGAACGGCGCGGCGTCGACCGGCAGATCGAGAACGAACGTGGTGCCGCGTGCCGGCGCGCTGTCGACGCTGATGCTGCCGCCGTGGCTCTCGGCGACGCTGCGCACGTAGGGCAGGCCGATGCCCCAGCCGGAACGCCCGCCGGCAAGCGCCGCCGACGTGCGCCGGAACACCTGGAAGATGTCTTCGAGCTGGTCGGCCGGGATCGCTTCGCCTTCGTTGTGCACCATCAGCGTCATGCGCTCATACACGGATGTCACCGTGACGCGCACCTGGCTGCCGGGCGTGCCGTACTTGACGGCATTGCCGACCAGGTTCTCCAGCGCCCGTTCGAGCGCCGCGCGATCCCAGCGGCCGGATACCGGCGGCCCGTCGACGGCGAAGCGCGGCCCGTGCAGGATGGCCTGGCGCTCGCACACCGCGTGTGCCAGCGCCGTGATGTCGAACTCGGCCAGGTGCAGCTGCAGCCGCTCGCCGGAGTCGAACACCACCGCATCGAGCAGGTCGCGGATCATGACGTCCATGCGCGCCAGGTTGTCGGCGATACGTCCGGCCAGATCATGGATGCGCGGCAGCTCGTCGGCATGGCGGATCAGTTCGGCGGCCATGCCGGCCGTCGCCAGCGGGGTGCGCAAATCGTGCGTGAGTGCCGCCACGAAACGTTCGCGCAGGGCCGCGTGGGCCAGCGTGAACGCCTGCACCGATTCGCGGATCGCCTCGTCGATGAAGGCATTGGCGGCGTCGGTCTCGGCGCGGGAGAGACATACGCCGTTGCCGGCCAGCACGTCGAACAAGGTCCAGCGCAGCTGCTGGTACTCCGCGATGACCGAACGGACGTGATAGTCGGTCAGGCGTGCGCGTTCCCCGCCGTGCTCGGACGCCACCGTGTTCCCCGGTTCATGGACGCCGCGCGCATGGCCGGGCGACATGACCTGGACCAGGTCGTCGTAGAGCGTCGGAAACGTGTTCACCAGGATCGGTTGCGGCAACCTCGCCGCCTCCGTCAGCGCGGCGCGCACGCGCCGGCCCCACTCCTGCAGCACGGCGTCGCGCAGCGCCAGCATGCGGCGTGCGTTCGGCGACAACCCGTCTGAATCGTTCGACTGGTCGCTTGCCTGCGTCATCCGTGGCTCCTTGCGTGAGTTCATGCATCGACTGCGGCGGAGCGCCGGGCGCGCGACGGTCCGGTGCCCGGGCTCCTGCCCGATGGATGCCGTTGCGCGCCGCAGGTTGCATCGACGGACGGCGCGGCGGGCCCGGTCGATCTGAGACAGCGCAACAAGCCGTCGATTCGACATGCCGACCGGCGTGCCGTCCAGTCAAGACTTCAGCGGAGTCCTGCATGCGGCAGGGCATGGAAGGACACGGAGCATGACGACAGGACGGGACCACAACAACAACCGCGACCTCGGCCGGCTCGATCCGGAAGGCGGCGGGCAGAGCTTCGGCGTGCCGGCCGCCGGGGAGGTCGAAGGCAACAGCTACCATCCGCTCGGCGGCCCCGGCGTGCAGCACTGGCAGGCCAGCTACATCACCCGTCCCGGGCTCGACGAGCGCGGCAGCGTATTTTTCGCCGCCGTCGAGATGACGCGCATGCCGATGGTGGTGACGGATCCGAACCAGGAGGACAATCCGGTGGTGTTCGTCAACCGCGCCTTCTTCGACCTGACGGGATATACCGAGGAACAGGTGCTCGGCCGCAACTGCCGTTTCCTGCAGGGGCCGGACACCGACCCCGATACCCTGGCCGAGATCCGTGCCGCCGTGCGCGAACAGCGCGCCTTCGCGGTGGACATCCTCAACTACAAGGCCGACGGCAAGCCGTTCTGGAACGCGTTGTTCGCCGGCCCGATCTTCGATGCCGACGGCCGGCAGCTGTACTGGTTCTCTTCCCAGTTCGACATCACGCGGCGGCGCACGTCCGAGCAGTCGTTCCGCCAGGCGCAGAAGATGGAAGCGATCGGCCAGCTCACCGCCGGCCTGGCCCACGATTTCAACAATCTGCTGCAGGTGGTCACCGGCAATCTCGAGCTGGCGCTGCAGGTCGCCGGCTCCAACCAGGCGCTGCGCGACATCATCGAGCGCGCGGTGCAGGCGGCGGACAAGGGCGGGCGCCTGACCCAGCAATTGCTGACCTTTGCCCGCAAGCAGCGGCTGGAGCCGAAGATCGTCAACCTCAATGCGCTCGTCGTGGAGTTCAGCGACATGCTGGTGCGCACGCTGGGCAGCCATATCGACCTGCGCCTGGACCTGCGTCCCGGCCTGCCGTTGTGCCGGGTGGATCCGACCCATCTCGAGATGGCGCTGCTCAACGTGCTGATCAATGCGCGCGACGCGATGCCGAAGGGCGGCCGCGTCACCGTGGCCACGTCCCTCTACGAGGGCGCCGAGCGCACCGGCGCGCACCATCTCGAACCGGGACGCTACGTGGCGGTATGCATCATCGACGAGGGGCAGGGCATGCCGCCGGAAGTCAGGCGGCGCGCGGTCGAGCCGTTCTTCACCACCAAGGGGCCCGGCACCGGTCTCGGCCTGGCGATGGTGCATGGCTTCGTGCAGCAGTCGCACGGCAAGCTGGAGATCGACAGCGAGCCGGGCCGGGGCACCACGGTGCGCATGATCTTCCCGCTGGCGGTCGACCGCAGCGACGTGCCGGAAACGCCCGGGCCGGCGCCGGACGAGGCATTCGCGGCGGAGCGCCGCACCATCCTGCTGGTGGAGGACAGCGACGACGTCCGCCAGGTGGCCGACATGTACCTCGACTCGCTCGGCTACCGCGTGGTGGCGGCGGCCAGCGGCGAGGAAGCGCTGGCGCTGCTCGACCGCGGCGAGCGGCCCGACCTGCTGTTCACCGACGTGCTCATGCCCGGCGGCATGAACGGCCTGCAGCTGGTCGACAAGGTGCGCCAGCGCATGCCGCAGCTACCGGTGCTGCTGGCCACCGGCTACATGACCGAGCTGGAAGAGCGGGGCGCCAACGCCAGCTCGATGGTGGTGCTTTCCAAACCTTACCGCCAGACCGAGCTGGCCGAGCGCGTGCGCGCGGCGCTCGATCCGAACCATCCGTCCTCGCGCCAGTTCACCGATCTGTCTTCCCTGTTCAGGCCGCGCTGAGGGTTTCCCGCGCCGCCGACAGCCGCGCGCCGAGCACGCCGCCCTGGCCGACGACGAAGGCGCGCAGCCATTGCGGATAGGCGGGCGCCACGGCGCCGGCCACCGACGGGCGTCGCGCCAGCGCGGCGCGCCATGCACGCACCTTCGGCAACCCGGCGAACGGATCGATGCCGGAGACGCCGTCGAACACGTCGAAATAGCGGAACACCGGGCCGAAGGCCGCGTCGACCAGCGAGAAGCGCTCGCCGCCGAACCACGGACCCTCGCCCAGGGCACGCTCGGCCTGCGCGAATCGGTCGGACAGCGTTGCCGCCGCGGCCTCGTAGGCCTGCGGCGTCGTCGCGGTATAGAGCGACCAGATCGCGTTGAGCGTCGCCGACGCCACCTCGATCCAGGCACGATGGCGCGCCTTCTCCAGCGGGTCGGCCGGATGCAAGGGCGGCGCGGCGGTGTCTTCCAGGTATTCGCAGATCACCGCCGACTCGAACACCGGCCGGCCGTCGACCAGCAGCACCGGCGTCTTGCCGAGCGGCGAAACCTCCAGGAACCAGGCCGGCTTGGCGGCGAGGTCGATATCGATGCGCCGGTAGGCGACGCCCTTTTCCTCGAGCGCGATCACGGCGCGCTGCACGTAGGGACACAGCCGGTGGCTGACCAGCACCAGGCCGCTGCCGATGTCGATGGGCGCGCTCACGACAGCAGTCCTTCCGCGCGCAGCGCCGCCTGGACCGCCGGGCGCGCCTCGACGCGCGCGCGCAGCGCCTGCAGTGCCGGCCACGGCGACAGGTCGACGCGTACCCAGCGCGACCAGCTGGTGACGACGTACAGGTAGGCATCCGCCGCGGAATAGCCGCTGTCGAGCAGCCACTCGCGGCCGTCGAGGTAGCGCTCCAGCACGTCGAAGCGCGCGGCCAGCTGGCGGCGGAACGGTGCCTTGCCGTCTTCCGGGAGGTCAGGCTTGAACAGCGCCGAATAGGCCTTGTGGATCTCCGACGTGATGAAGTTGAGCCACGACTGCAGGCGATAGCGGTCGGCGCTGCCGTTGGGCGGAGCCAGTCTCGCGGACGGGTACTTGTCCGCGATGTACTGCATGATCGCCGGGCCTTCGGTCAGCACGAAGCCGGCTTCGACCTCGAATGCCGGCACATAGCCGTGCGGATTGATCGTGCGGAAGTCGGCGCCGTCGGCCGTGGTCTTCGTTTTCTGGTCGACCATCACCAGGTCGAACGACGCGCCCGCCTCGCGCAGCAGGATGTGGGGGGCGAGCGAGCACAGGCCGGGGCCGTAGAAGAGTTTCATGGTGGTTCCTTTGTCGATGTGAAGGGGATGCGCCGCGGGCGATTGCCGCGGCGCGCGGAGCGTCAGGCGGTGCGCAGGCGCGGCTGGCCGGCCGGCGCGGGAACGCGCAGGGCATACGCGCCATCGCCGAGCAAGAAGTGGACGAGCGACATCGCCGCCAGGAACACCGGGTATTCCCAGCCGCCGTTGGCGTTCGAGAACACCCAGCCGTTGCCCAGGTGGGCCAGCGTGGCGCCGGCCAGCACCGGCAGCAGCGCCAGCGAGGCGAGGCGGCCATGCCAGCCGAGCAGCACCAGCGTGCCGCCGGCCAGTTCCAGCAGCACCACCGGCCAGGCGAGGAAGGCGGGCATGCCATGCGCGGCCAGGAAGCCGGCGAAGCCCGGCATGGTGAAGACCAGGAGCTTGAGCAGCGCGTGCGAAAGCCACATGGCGCCGAGCGCGAGCCGCAGTACGAGGGCGGCAAGATCGGAGTGTCGAGCAATCATGATGCAGTCCTTTCGGAAGGGAGTGGTTGTGGCGATAATGTAGGCTTGCACGACTACAACGAAAATAGGCGGCCATGCAAGATTCATATGCAAGAATGCAAGGGAGGCTGGAGCTGTCGGACCTGGAGACGATCCTCGCGCTGGTGCGCGGCGGCTCGCTGGCGGGAGCGGCGGAACGGCTGCGGGTCGATGCGTCGACGGTGTTCCGTGCCGTCAAGCGCATCGAGAAGGAAGTCGGCGAGACCCTGTTCGAGCGCGGGCGCCAGGGTTACCGGCCGACCGAACTGGGGCGCACGCTGGCCGCGCACGCGGAACGGGTGGAGTCGCAGCTGGACGAGGCGCGCGCGGTGGCCTTCCGCGGCAGCACCGCGCCGTCCGGCGTGCTGCGCGTCACCACCACCGATTCGATCCTCCACTGTCTGCTGCTGCCGGCGCTGGCCGGCTTTGCGCTGGAGTATCCGGCCATCCAGCTCGAATTGGTGGCCTCCAATTCACTGGCCAACCTCAGCCAGCGCGATGCCGACGTCGCCATCCGCGCCACCCGCAAGCCGCCCGAGCACCTGGTCGGCACCCGGCTGCGGACATTGCGCTCGGGCGTGTACGCATCGCGCGAGTGGCTCGCGCGCCAGCCCGGCGCGCCGGACCTCGCGCGCGCCGACTGGATCGCGCTGGACGATTCGCTGCCCGACCATCCGTCGCACAAGTGGCGGCGCCAGCGCTTTCCCGGCCTGGCGCCGCGCATCCGCTGCAACAGCGTGATGGCGGTGGCCGGCGCCATCGTCGCCGGCTACGGCATCGGCGTGACGCCGGAGTTCGTGCTGGGAGCGCATCCCGGCGTCGTGTCGCTGACCGGCCCCGTGCCGGAGCTGGAGACGGAGCTGTGGGCGCTGGCGCACCCGGACGTGCGCCAGCTGCAGCGGGTGAAGGCGCTGTTCGATTACCTGCGCGCGCGCTTGCCGCTGCAGGAAGCCTGAGTCGCACCGGGTCCGCGGCCCGGTGCCGCGCGATCAGGCGAGACGATCCGCCAGGCGCCGCAGCAGCGCCTGGCCGTCGCCGCGCCAGGCGCTGCCGTGCATGCAGGCGAGCGTGCCCGGCCGCAGATCGGCCAGGCGCAGCAGCTGGCTGCGGGTATCCGGCGCATGCGCGTAGTAGTCCATCTGCTGCCGGAACGCTTCGCTCGATTCCAGGATGTCGCCCTCGGTCAGCGGCGGGTTGTCGTGGCCGGGCTGGGTGAACAGGTCTCCGCACAACAGCGTGCCGGTGGTTTCCTCGAATGCCGCGCCGCATTCCCAGCCGTGCGGCAGGTGCGGCGTGGCCAGCCAGCGGATGCGCTTGGCGCCGAGCGACAGCACTTCGCCGTCGGCCATCGCCTTCGCCGGGCGCAGCGCGATGTCGTTCACCGACACCATTGCCGCCACCTCGCCGCACAGCGGCACGGCATCCGGCGCCAGCGCAAGGAAATCGTTGAGCGTGCCGCACTCGTCGGCTTCCACGTGCGAGAAGCCGATGTAGGCGAGGCGCTCGACCGGTATCACCGAGGCGACCGCGGCGCGGACCGCGTCGAACAGCCTGCGCGGCCCGGTGTGGTACAGCAGTGGACGCTGGTCCACCACGAGATACTGGTTGAACGAGAAGCCGCCCGGCATCTGGTCCGGCGGCACGGGCGTGGAGATCCTGAAGATGCCGTCGGCGATCTCGTCGACGGTGGTGGTGTTCTGCTGCATGGTCACTCTTCCTTCTTGCGGGCAGGGGCTTTGGAAATGAGCAGGTGAACCGCCTGCTCGACGGCGCGACCCGCCCGCTCGGAGTCGCGCAATTCGGATTCGATCTGCTGCCAGGCGGGATAGCCGAGCAGGACGTGCAGCAGCGCCAGCGTGTCGTCCGGCAGCGGCGCGCCGGCACAGGAATCGGCCACGGTGCGGATCAGCTCGCCTACCGCCTGCTGCTCGGCGGCGGCGATCTCCGCCAGCGGCGCGATCGCCGCCGCGTCGCGCGGCGTCCAGCGCACCCAGGGATGGAAATAGCGGTAGCGGGCATGCAGCGCGGCCACCAGCGCCGCGATGCGTTGCCGCTGCGGCCGGATGGCGAGCAATGCCTGCGCATCCAGCGCCGGCGCTTCCTGCGCGACCGCGCCGACGCAATGCGGTATCAGCGCCTCGCGCGTCGGGAAATGCTTGTAGACCGTCGGCACCGACACGCCGGCCAGTGCGGCGATCTCGGCATGGGTCGTGGCGAGCGCACCCTGGCGGGCATGCAATTCCACGGTGGCGGCGACGATGCGGCGGACCGTATCGGCTTCGGCCTGCTTGCGCAGCGAGTTGTCGTAGGGACGGCGGGGCATGGTGCAATTCAATTTAATGTCAATAAATTGAATATAGTTGATGTAAATTGAAATTGCAAGCGCTGCCGCCGATGTGCGTCGCGGCAAGGGTCGGGGGATGTGCAGGGAGGAGGACGCGCAGGCGTCCACGGCGCGCGGCGCCTGTTCAGTATCCTGTTGGCATCCGACAAGAAGATGCTGAACAGGCTGTTACGGTCGGCTGCGGCCGGCGGGGCGCGGCGGCATCGGCTGGAACCACAGTTCTCGGCGCGCCAGCGGGGTTTCCGGCGGCAGCTGCGGATTGGCGATCTCGATCACGCGCCGCCGCGGCAGCGCCAGCCGCTCGATCATGCCGCCGTAATGCGCCTGGAACAGGCGCTCGAAGGAGCCGTCGGCGATCGCCGCCTCCAGGCCGGCGCGGATGATGTTCGCCAGCTTCTCGTTGTCGCGGTGGACGAAGTAATACACTGCTGCCGGATAGCGCAGCACGATGTGGCGGTCGATGGCGATGCCTTCGTGGCGGTGGCGCTCGGCCTCGGGAAGGATCTCCAGCACCGAGCGCGGCAGATAGTCGAAGCGGTCGGCGCCGAGCATGCGGAACAGGCTGGTGTAATTGGTGGTCGGCACCACTTGCAGGCCGTTGGTGCGCAGGATCATGGTATCGGGCCAGTCGAACTGCTGGCCGGCCCACAGGCGGCCGAGGTCGTCGGCGGTCCGCACATCCTTGAGCACGTCGGGGCGGGTGGCCGGCACCAGCGGCACGCGCCAACCGTTGAGTCCCTTGTCGATCGGGATACGCACAGGCCGCAGCAGCAGTTCGCGCTCCACCGAGGTCATCGACGCGAGCACATGGATGCTGCCGTCGTTCTGAGCCAGCTGGGCGAGCGCGCGGCGCTGGCCCATGGCGACCGTGCCCCGCTCCAGGCGGACCTCGGCGCGCGATTTCTCCAGCGCCAGCCGCAGCAGCGCGAACTGGTAGTCGCCGCGCTCGTCGACCGGATCCTCCGGCGCCGGGAACACCACGGTGTCGGCGGCAGCCACCATGCCCGCCGCCGCGAGCAGGCCTGCGCCGAAGGCGCACTGGGCGGCAAGGCGGACTCGGAGCAGCCAGCGCATCATGAAGGAATGGGAAAGTGTTGCCCGGCGCTCATTGTGACACGCTGCCGCGGCGGCGGGAACGGTGCGGTGCCGATGCGACCGCCGCCGCGGCGGCAGCGGCACCGGCTGCGACAGGCAGCCGGAGTGCCTACTCGTCGAGCTGCTGCATCAGGTAGAGCCGCTGGTAGATGCCGTCGCCAATGGCCATCAGCTCATCGTGACGGCCCAGTTCGGCGATGCGGCCGTGGTTGAGCACCACGATGCGGTCGGCGTCGCGGATGGTCGACAGGCGGTGGGCGATCGCGATGGTCGTCACCTGGCCGCGCAGCCCGGCCAGCGCGGCCTGCACCACCTGCTCGGTCTCGCTGTCGATGTGCGCGGTGGCCTCGTCCAGGAACAGGATGCGCGGCTTGCCGGCCAGCGCGCGGGCGATCGCGATCAGCTGCTTCTGGCCGGTCGACAGGCGCGCGCCGCCCTCGCCCAGCGGCGTGGCATAGCCGTGCTCCAGCGCCATGATGAAATCGTGGGCGCGCGCCGCGCGCGCGGCAGCCTCGATCTCGGCGTCGGGCAGGCCGCGGCCCATGTCGATGTTCTCGCGCGCGCTGGCGGCCAGCAGGAAAGGATCCTGCGGCACCAGGCCGACGTCGGCGCGGAAGGCGGCGTCGCCGATCGACTCGAGCGGCATGCCGTCGATCTCGATGCGGCCGCTCTGCGCCTGGTAGAAGCGCAGCAGCAGCGACAGCAGCGTCGATTTGCCGCTGCCGGTGTGGCCGACGATGCCGAAGAACGATCCGGCCGGGATGTCCAGGCTGAGATCGTGGATCACCGGGTTCTCCGGCGCATAGCCGAACGACAGGTCGCGGATCGCCACCGCGCCTGCCTTCACGCGGCGCGTGGCGGCATTGGCCTGCGGCCGGTGCTCGTGCAGCAGCGTGTTGACGCGCGCCGAGGCCACGATCGACTGCTGCAGCTGCGAGAACTGCAGCGTGATCTGGATCAGCGGCTCCACCACGCGCGACATGTAGCTGACGAAGGCATACAGAATGCCGATCTCGGTGGCGCTGTATTCGCGCTGCGCGAAGCTGTAGATGACCGCCGCCAGCAGCGCGGTGTTGAGCAGGTCCAGCGCCGGGCGCAGCAGCCAGGCATTGGCGCGCAGCTCTCCCACGCGCGCATCGTAGTAGCCGCGGTTGGTGGCGGAAAAACGCTCGCCGAAGCGCAGCGTCGCATTGCTGGCCTGCAGCACCGCCATGCCGCCGATCGATTCGGCGATCTGGGCATTGAGGTCGGAGCGCAGCGCGCGCGCCTTCGTCACCGCCGGCGCGCTCCAGCGCTGGTAGAACCAGACGATGGCGATCACCGCCGGCACCAGCATCGCCACGATCAGCATCAGCCGCCAGTCGAGCCACGCCATGGCCGCCATGGTGCCGAGCAGGACAATGCCGTTGTCGAGGAAGACGAACAGCACCTGGATGTAGAGCGTCTTGACCGCCTCGGTGTCGTTGGTCACGCGCGAGACCAGCTGGCCGGTGATGGCGCGGTCGAAGAAGGACATCGGCAGGCGCAGCACGTGGTTGTACACCTCCTCGCGCAGGCGCCGCACCGAGCGCATCGCCAGTCCCGCCAGGCGCACCAGCTGCAGGTAGCGCAGCACCGTGGCCACGCAGCCGCACAAGAGGCCCGCGCCCAGCAGCACGGCGATCATGCCCCAGTCCAGCACGTGCGGCGTGAGGTAGTCGTCGATGAACGTCTTGCCGAAGATCGGCACCAGCACGTCCAGGCCGGCGGCGGCGATCAGCCAGACCAGGCCCAGCAGCAGGTGGCGGCGGTCGGGATGGGCGGCGCGCCTGAGCAGCGCCAGCGCCTGCAGGGTTTCAGAGCGCATCGAGCGAGGCCTCCAGCTGTTGGTAGCGCCACTGGTGCGCGTACCAGCCGTCCTGCGCGACGAGCGCGTCGTGGCGGCCGGTCTCGGTCACGTGTCCCTTCTTGAGGACGACGATATGGTCGGCATCGGCCACCGCCGACAGCCGGTGGCTGACGATGATGACGGTGCGGCCGACGCGCGCCCCGCGCAGGTGCGACAGGATCTGGCGCTCGGTGCCGGTGTCGACCGCCGACAGCGCATCGTCGAGCAGCAGCAGCGGCGCATCGGCCAGCAGCGCGCGGGCGATCGCCACGCGCTGGCGCTGGCCGCCCGACAGCGTGATGCCGCGTTCGCCGACCGGCGTGTCGTAGCCCTGGGGGAAGCGCAGGATGTCCTCGTGCACCGCGGCCAGCTTCGCCACGTGCTCGATCTGCTCGCGCGTCGCGCCCGGCTTGCCCAGCGCGATGTTCTCGCCGATGGTGGCCGAGAACAGGAAGGATTCCTGCGGCACCCAGCTGATCGCGCGGCGCAGCGCGTCCAGGCGGTAGTCGTTGATGCCGTGCGGCCCCCAGGCGATGCCGCCGGCGCGCGGCTGGTAATGGCGCATCACGAGTCTCAGGAGCGTCGACTTGCCGGCGCCGGTCGGGCCGACCACGCCGAGGGTCTGGCCCGGCGCGATCTCCAGCGACACGTCGTGCAGCGCGTCGCCGGCCTGGCCGGGATAGCTGAAGGTCAGGCGTTCCGTGCGCAGCGGGCCGGGCTCGACGGCGGCCACCGAGCCGCGGTCGTCGATCGACAGCGGTTCGGACAGCACCGGCTCCAGCCGGCCCCAGGCGGCGCGGCCGCGCTCGGCCAGCGCCAGCACCCAGCCGGCGGCGAACATCGGCCAGATCAGGTGGCCCAGGTACATCATGAAGCTGGTCAGGGAGCCGATGGTCAGCTCGCCGTGCCACACCAGCCAGCCGCCCACGATCAGCGTCATGGCGGTGGCGGCGGCCAGCGCGAGGCCGACGGCCGGTTCGTAGGCCGCCTCCCAGCGCTGCGCGGCGAGGTTGGCGTCGGCGGCGTTGCCGGCCAGCTGCGAGAACTGGCGGAAGCTGCGGTCTTCCAGGCCGAGCGCGCGCAGCGTGCGCACGCCGGACAGGGTTTCCTGCACGTGGTCGTTGAGGTCGGAGAAGCGGTCGAGCGACGCCGTGGACGCATCGTGCACATGGCGCGAGATGCGCCAGAAGGCGAAGGCCATGAAGGGGAAGGGCAGCAGCGCCGCCAGCGCCAGCCGCCAGTCGACGCCGAGCAGCATCATGCCGAGCACCAGCACGAAGGTCAGCGAACCGTCGAAGGCGGCCAGCATCGCTTCGCCGGCCGTCATCTCGATCGCATCGACATCGTTGGTGGCCAGCGCCATCAGGTCGCCGGTGCGCATGCGCTGGTAGAAGCCGGGCCCCTGCAGCGACAGGCGCGCGTACAGCCGCGTACGCAGTTCGACGCCGAACTGGTAGGCGGCACGGAACAGGGCGAGGCGCCAGCCGACGCGCAGGAAATAGATGGCGATGCCCATCGCCAGCAGCCAGGCCAGTTCGGCCAGCAGCGCGCTGCCGGACAACTGCCGGGCGACCAGCGCATCGACGATGGCGCCGACGCGGCGCGGGATCAGCACGATCAGGACGGCGATCGCGGCCAGCATGGCGCCGGCCGCGAGATACGCGGGCCAGTGCTGGCGGACGAAGCGGCCGATGAGCCGGGACAATGTCATGTGAATGCACCTTGCGCCGCCGCCGCCGCGGATGCGCGGCGCCGATGGCGCGTCAGGGACGCATCGCGCCGGATGGGCGCGGCGTCCGGAACGGGATTGCCGGGGGATACTGCCTGCCGCCTGGAGCGCCGCGCGGAACGACGATGTCGCTGCGGCAGGCTGGACGTGAAACCGTGTCGCGATTCTACTCGATGGCCGCCGTGCCCGCAGGCGACCGGATGGCGCCATGCATTGCTATGATGGCGGCCATGAGATTGGCATTGACCGGGGGAGAGATGAAGAAGTCCGTATCCGCATCCGCATCTGCATCCACGTCCACATCTGCGTCTTCATCCACATCCGAGGCCACATCCGGCTCCGCATCCGGGGCCGCAGCCGACTCCGCGCTGGCGCCGCGCCGCCGGCTGCTGCGTGCGCTGGCGCTGCCGGGCGTGGTCGGCGCGTCGGGTGTTGCCGGGCTGGTGCAGGCGGTACTGGCGGCGGATGGCCGCGAGGGCTTCCGCGAGATCCGCGGGGAGGTGACGGTCGACGGCAAGCCGGCCCGTCCGGGCCAGCGCATCGGCAGCGGCCAGGCGGTCGTGACCGGAACGGGCGCGCGCGCGGTGTACGTGATCGGCGAGGATGCTTTCCTGCAGCACGAGAACAGCCGCTTCGCCTGGCGCCGCGGCAGGACGGCGGCCACGCTGCGCTACCTGCAGGGACGCGTGCTGTCTGTGTTCGGCAAGGGCAGGAAGCGGATCGAGACGCCGACGGCCACCATCGGCATCCGCGGTACCGGCTGCTACATCGAGGCGGCGCCGGAGCAGACGTATTTCTGCCTGTGCTACGGGACGGTGGAGGTGGTGCCGAAGGCGGACCCGGCGCAGGCCGTGTCGTATTCGACGGAACACCACGAGAATCCCGTCATCATCGGCAGCACGCCTGGCACGCCGATGATGGAGAAGACCAGGGTCATCAACCACAGCGACGACGAGCTGGTGATGCTGGAGGCGCTGGTCGGACGCAAGCCGCCGTTCTGGGGCAAGACTTACGACGATTACTATTGAGGCCGGCGCTGGGTTGCTCGGTCCGCGTGGTCGTCGGTACGCGGGCGGCGACGGTGCCGACACGTGTCCGTTCCTTCGGTGCGATTTTTTTCTCTCTCTTTCTCTCTCTGCAGGTAGCGGCCATGCCCTCCGGTGCGATTTTTCTCCATTTGCTGGTAGGAGTCACGCCTCGGGTGCGATTCTTCTCTGTCTGCAGGCGGCGGACATGCCGGCGCTTGCGCCGCCACGCTGTTCCGCTGCCCCTGCGGGGTCGCCCTGCGGGCGCCCGACGGCGTGCCTTCCGAAACGGGGTCCGGAACAACTCGGCCTGCGGCCTCAGACAAGTTCCGGCCCTGATCCGTTTCGGAAGGCACGCCGTCGGCAGCTCCAAAGCGTGACGACACAAGCGCCGGCATGTCCGCTTCGTGACTTGGCAAGCGTGTCTGCATGTGAGCCTCCGCGATATCCCCTCCCCCTTGCAGGGGGATAGTCAGGGTGGGGGTAGTGCGCCTGAACGACTCATGCAGATGATCGAGCGCACTACCCCAGCCCGGCCTTCCCCCTCATGGAAGAAGGAGCGACGGCGCTCGCATTCACGGTGCATGCGCGTACTCGGTCAGGCGAGGGGGACGGGGTCGGTGCGGAGCGGCGGGGCGGGAGCAAGGCCGCGAAGGCGGCGGCGGGGCGCGCCGCGTAGCGCCGGCCCCGTCCCCCTCGCCCTCTGGCTCGTCCTGCGCGTACACGGAACAGCGAGAGAGCCGAACAAGCTGGCTCGTCCTTCGCGTACAAGGCACAGCGAGAGAGCCGAACAAGCAGCCTCGCCCTGCGCGTACAAGGAGCAGCGAGAGAGCCGAACAAGCAGCCTCGTCCTGCGCGTACAAGGAGCAGCGAGAGAGCCGAACAAGCAACCTCGTCCTGCGCGTACAAGGCACAGCGAGAGAGCCGAACAAGCAGCCTCGTCCTGCACATACAAGGCACAGCAAGAGAGCCAAACAGGCCGGCTCGTCATGCATCCAGATCAGGCGTGATAACTCGCCTTGTCCAGCTTGATCCGCTGCGCCTTGTTGGCCACCGCCATCGCCAGGAAATTCGACAGGTCGCTGCCCTCGCGATAATCCGCCGAATGCAGTGACGATACGCGGCGGTTCTCGATGAACTCGTAGGCCTTGGCCCATTTCTTCACATGGTTGCGGTCGTACACCGCGATCGGCAAGCCCTTTTCCTTGGTCAGCAGCGAGAAGCACGGCACGTCGGTCAGCCCGTCTCCCACGAACACCATGTTCGAGAACGGGATGCGCAGCTCGCCCGGCTCGAACTTGCGGTTCACCTCCAGCGGCTTGCCGCGCGCCTGCCTGCCGATCAGGCCCTTCTGGATGTGGAACAGGTAGCGCGTCTTGTCGGTGAAGCTGATGATCTTCTTCGGGAACAGCGCATTGCCGTCCGGCCCGTAATGGAATTCCGACGACCAGATGTCCTTGAACTCGTGCGCGATGCGCGTATGGCGCAGCACGTCGCCGATGCCGCTGGAAATGACGTAGAACTCCAGCGTCACGTTCGGATTGGCGTCTTCCGCCACCGCGCGCAGGCGCGCGAAGATCGTGTCGGTGCCCGCATGCAGCGGCGCCTCGGCGCCCCACGCGGCCAGGCTGTCGCGCGTGAGCGGAATGCGGCCCTGGCCGGCGGCCTCGATCATCTTGTGCAGGTAGGCAGGCACCGGATCCCAGTCGTCGGCATACAGGGGATTGACCTCGCGCAGCCAGAAATCCTCCGGCGGGATGCCGTGCCGCTGCAGATAGCCCGAGGTGGTGTCCGGGGCGAGCGTGTCGTCGAAATCGAAGACGACGGCGATGGTTTCCTGCATGACGGCACTCCTGCGATGCGGCGGTTGGAAAACGAGGGTCAGGCCATTATAGCGAGGCGCATGTCGGCGAAGGCGGCACGGCAGGCGTCCTCCAGCCGCGCGGCATCCGCGCGCAGCCGTGCCGGGTCGGCGCACAGGGCGTCGTCCATCGCCGCCGCCGCATCCGCCAGCGGCAGGGCGCCCGCCGGCAGCGCCGTGTCCCAGGTGGCGGCCCAGGCATCCTGCTTGGTCGGCCGCGCCGGCAGGTCCGGATGCCGCAGACTGACGCGCGGCAGTCCGAAGGCCGTGGCGAGGATGCGGCCGTGCAGGCTGCTGCCGAGAAAGCCGCGGCTGCCCACAATCAGCGCGCACGCGTCCCACAGCAGGGGCGATGCCATCACGCGTGCCATACCCGCCGGCAAGCGGTCCGCCAGCCTCCGGCACACCGCCAGGCTGTCGTGCCACGGCGCGGTGCCGGCACGGAAGATCGCCAGCGGCAGCCCGCTGGCACGCACGACCCGTTCCAGCTGCCCGGCCAGCAGCGCCAGCGTCGCGTCGTCGCCGAAATCCGCGCTGCACTGCACCGCCAGCCAGCCGTCCGGCCACGCGGACGCGAGCGCGGCAGGCTCGCCTTCCCGCAGGCGCGACCGGATGCGGTCGCCGAACAGGCTGGCGGTCAGCACCGCCGGGTCCGGCATCAGGCGTGCCGCGATGCCGGCCGCCGCCAGGTGGCCGAGGGTACGCCGGTCGCGCACGCCGACGAAGGCGGCGCCGGCCAGCGCGCGCAGCACCTCGTCGCGCAGGGCGGGCGCGGCGATGTCGAGGTCGACGCCGCCCACGCCGGCGTAGGCGCGCCGCGCCGGCACGCCGAGCGCCGCAACCGTCGACGCATAGGGCGCGAGCGCATGGCTGCCGACTTCGCGCGCGCTCCATGCCGCGCCGGCGAGGGGATCGGCGGCGAGGGCCGCGGCCAGGAGCATCGCCGTGCCGGGCGGCTGCAGCATCACGGCCGCTTCCGCAGAGGTGCAGGTCAGCAGCTCGCCGCCGGCATGCAGCACGACGGGCCGCGGTTCCGTCCGGCAAGCAGCCAGCGCCTGCGCCAGCGGCACCGCCCGGTGCCCGCCGTCGGCCGACAGGTCGCGCGCCGCCAGGCCGGCGAAACGGCAGGCGGTATCCGGCAGCATGGCGGCGGCGACATGGGCGAACAGAAGGTCGCCGATGTTGTGGCGGTCGAAGGCGCCGAACACGACGACATCCGGCGGCAGGCGGTGCGCGGAAGGAGACATGGAAGGGATCATAATCCGCGCCTTGGCAAGACCCGCTGCGAAAAAAGCAACACTATGCAGATCGCCGCGCATGTGGACTGGCAATTGTTTTAAGCTGCGCATTCCAACAAGACGAGGAGGAGAGCCATGCAAAACACCACGTCCGTCCGCCAGCTCCGCCGCACCCTGCTGGCCGCCACCGTCGCCGCGCTGTTCCCGCTGCACGGCGCCCTGGCGCAGGACGCCAAACCCGCCAGCGAGCAGGCCGAGAAGACCGAGAAGGGCCAGCTGGAAACCGTGACCGTGACCGCGCAGCGCCGCGTCGAGAACATCCGCGAGGTGCCGATCTCGATCTCCACCCTCAAGGGCGAGAAGCTCGACGTCATCAATTCCGCCGGCCTGGACATCCGCATGCTGGCCGCGCGCATTCCCAGCCTGAACATCGAATCCTCGTTCGGCCGCACCTTCCCGCGCTTCTACGTGCGCGGCCTGGGCAATACCGATTTCGACCTGAACGCCTCGCAGCCGGTCTCGCTGGTGGTCGACGACATCGTGCAGGAAAGCCCGATCCTGAAAGGCTTCCCGGTGTTCGACATCGACCAGGTGGAAGTGCTGCGCGGGCCGCAGGGCACGCTGTTCGGCCGCAACTCGCCGGCCGGCGTGATCAAATTCGATTCGACCCGGCCGACGCGCAACGTCGAAGGCTATTTCAATGCCTCGTTCGCGACCCACAAGTCGCTCAACATGGAAGGCGCGGTCAACGTGCCGATTGCCGATGCCTGGGCGATGCGCGTGTCGGCGATGACGCAGCAGCGCGACGACTACGTGCGCAACACCGTCGACGGCCCCACCAAGGAATTCGAGGGCTACACCGACAGCGCCGCGCGCGTGCAATTCCTCTACCAGCCGTCGGCCGCGTTCTCCGGCCTGCTCAACGTGCACGGCCGCGACATGAAGGGCACCTCGCGCCTGTTCCGCGCCAACATCATCCAGCGCGGCACCAACGACCTGGTGCCCGGCTTCAACCGCAAGGAAGTGTCCTTCGACGGCCAGAGCGTGCAGGACATGGACAGCCTGGGCGCCAACCTGCGCCTGAAGTGGACGCTCGACGGCATGACGCTGCATGCGATCACCGGCTACGAGACGGTCGACGTGTTCAGCCGCGGCGACATCGACGGCGGCTACGGCGCCGTGTTCGCGCCGCCGTCCGGACCCGGCGTGATTCCGTTCTCCGCGGAATCGGCCGACGGCTTGCCGGAGCACCGCCAGCTGTCGCAGGAAGTCCGCCTCGAATCCAACAACAAGGGACCGTTCAACTGGCTGGCCGGCCTGTACTACTTCGACGAGGAGATCACCGTCGACAGCTTCTCCTTCGATTCCCTGGCCGGCGGCGCGCAGAACGGCTACGCGCGCCAGCACCAGCGCAACAAGGCCTGGGCCGCCTACGGCACGGTCAACTATGCGCCGACCGACCGGCTCAAGCTGCGCGGCGGCCTGCGCTACACCAGCGACAGGAAGGATTTCGTCGCCGAGCGCTTCAAGTCGCCGCTGGCGTTCTTCGGCGCGGCCGACCACATCGGTCCGTTGCGTGCCAATCCGAAGGACACCAACGTCAGCTGGGACCTGTCGGCCAACTACGCGCTCGACCGCGACACCAACGTCTATGCGCGCGTGGCCAACGGCTTCCGCGCGCCCAGCATCCAGGGCCGCATCCTGTTCGGCGACGAGGTGACGGTGGCCAATTCCGAGACGGTGCAGTCCTATGAGGCCGGCTGGAAGCAGGACCTGTTCAACCGCCGCGCGCGGCTGGGCGTGTCGGTGTTCCATTACACGCTCAAGGACATGCAGCTGACCGCGGTCGGCGGCGGCGCCAACTTCAACCGCCTGATCAACGCCGACCGTGCCGTCGGCAAGGGTCTCGAGGTCGACTTCCAGGCCAACCTGTCCGACGCGATCCAGATGACGCTGGGCGCCAGCTACAACGACACCGAGATCCGCGATCCCAACCTGAAGGTGGCGGTGTGCGGCAGCGGCTGCACGGTGCGCAACCGCCGCGATGCCGCCGGCCTGGCCTTCATCAACGGCAATCCGCTGCCGATGTCGCCGAAGTGGGTCGGCAACTTCACGCTGCGCTACCAGGTGCCGATGGGCGACGGCGACTTCTTCGTCTACACCGACTGGGCCTGGCGCAGCAAGATCAACTTCTTCCTGTACGACTCGGTCGAGTACACCGGCAAGTCGATGGTCGAGGGCGGCCTGCGCGTGGGCTACAAGTGGGACAAGTACGAGGTGGCGCTGTTCGGCCGCAACATCACCGACCAGACCCGCATCGTCGGCGGCATCGACTTCAACAACCTCACCGGCATGATCAACGAGCCGCGCATCTGGGGCGTGCAGTTCAAGTCGAGCTTCTGACGCGCCGGGCGCCGCGCGCCGGGGCGGCGCGGCGTGACCGCAGGTCGGTCGGCGGCGGTAACCGCGCGGCGGTGACATGCGCTGACCATGACACGGGAGTGTTGCCGAAAAAGCGACACTCCCGTTGTCTTTGCTGCACGGCGAAGCGCCGCGAGGCCGCAAGCGGGCGCCCACTGCGGGTCTTTGCTGCTAGGATGAGATTCCTTCCCGATACGCAACACGGCATGGACCAGCTACCGAACATCGCGACCGCGCACGGCGCCAGCGAAGCGCTGTTCGGGCGGCTATTCCACCGCCACAGCGCGATCATGCTGCTGGTCGATCCCGCCACCGGCGAGATCCGCGATGCCAATGCCGCCGCGGCGGCCTTCTACGGCTATCCGATCGATGCGCTGCGCAGGATGCGCATCAGCGACATCAACGTCCTGCCGCCCGACGAGATCCGCCGCGAGATGCAGGCGGCCGTGCAGGAGCGGCGCAACTATTTCCTGTTCCGCCACCGCCGCGCCGACGGCGAGATCCGCGATGTCGAAGTGCATTCGTCGGCCATCGATGCGCAGGAAGGCACGCTGCTGTTCTCGATCGTGTTCGACATCACCGACCGGCGCCGCGCGGAAGAATCGCTGCGGCTGGCCTCGCTGGTCTACGAGAACAGTTCCGAGGCGATGATGGTCACCGACGCCGACGGCGTGATCGTCACGATCAACCAGGCGTTCACCGACATCACCGGCTTCACGGCGGAGGAAGTCATCGGCCGCAACGTGTCGCTGCTCGATTCGGCGCGCGAGGATCCGGACGTCTACCGCGCCAAGTGGGCCTCGATCGCGGCGACCGGCAAATGGCAGGGCGAGATCTGGACGCGCCGCAAGAACGGCGAGAACTTCCTGCGCTGGCTGTCGATCAATTCGATCGCCGACGAGGACGGCCGGGTGCAGAGCCGCGTGCACCTGTTCTCCGACATCACCCGCAAGAAGGAAGCCGACGAGCTGATCTGGCGCCAGGCGCATTTCGACGCGCTGACCGGCCTGCCCAACCGCAGCATGTTCCATGACCGGCTCGAGCAGTCGATCAAGAAGGCATCGCGCAGCGGCCACCGCATCGGCCTCCTGTTCCTCGACCTGGACTACTTCAAGGAAGTCAACGACACGCTCGGCCACAGCATGGGCGACCGCCTGCTGCTGATGGCGGCGCAGCGGCTGCGCCATTGCGTGCGCGAATCCGATACCGTGGTGCGCCTGGGCGGCGACGAATTCATCGTGATCGTCGACGAGCTCTCCGGCGCCGAGGGCGTCGAGCGCGTGGTGCAGTCGATCCTGCACGAGCTGGCCGATCCCTTCCTGCTCGGCAGCGAGCAGGTCTACATCTCGGCATCGGTCGGCGTGACCTTCTATCCCGACGACGGCACCGAGGCCGACGTGCTGCTCAAGAACGCCGACCAGGCGATGTACGCGGCCAAGGCGCAGGGGCGCAACCGCCACAGCTATTTCACGGCGTCGATGCAGGAAGCCGCGCAGGCGCGCAAGCGCCTGGTCGCCGACCTGCGCGCGGCGGTGGCCGAGCAGCAGTTCCGCGTGGTGTTCCAGCCGATCGTCGAGCTGGGCACCGGCAGGATCCACAAGGCAGAGGCGCTGGTGCGCTGGCAGCATCCGGCGCGCGGCATGATCAGCCCGGCCGAGTTCATCCCGGTGGCCGAGCAGACCGGGATGATCGTGCCGATCGGCGAATGGATGTTCCGCGAGGCGGCGCGCCACGCCGCGCGCTGGCGCGACGCCCACCACCCGGAATTCCAGATCAGCGTCAACGTCTCGCCGGTGCAGTTCCAGAACGAGGGCATCCCGCAGGGCGAATGGCTGCGCTGCCTGCGCGAGCTCGGCCTGCCGGGGCAGAGCGTGGTGGTCGAGATCACCGAGGGCCTGCTGATGGATGCGCGCCCCGAGATCACCGACCAGCTGCTGCGCTTCCGCGACGAGGGCGTGCAGGTCGCGCTCGACGATTTCGGCACCGGCTATTCCTCGCTCTCGTACATCAAGAAGTTCGACATCGACTTCATCAAGATCGACCGCGCCTTCGTGTCCAACCTCGCGCCGGGGTCGGACGACCTGGTGCTGTGCGAGGCGATCATCGTGATGGCGCACAAGCTCGGCATGCAGGTCGTCGCCGAGGGCGTGGAGACCGACCAGCAGCGCCGCCTGCTGATCGCCTGCGGCTGCGACTACGCCCAGGGCTATCTGTTCAGCAAGCCGCTGCCGGCGGCGGAGTTCGAGGCCTTGCTGGAAGGACACCGCTGAGCGATCGGCTCCCGCCCCCGTGCAGGGCGCCCTGCACGGGGGCGGGGTGATGCGGTTGACCGGCCGCAGCCATGTACCCGGGCAGCCCCTCCCTCTCCCTGCAAGGGGGAGGGGGCGATTGCGCGGGCACGCCGCCCTTGCCACTCCGGTCGTCGCACCGGACAGCCATCCTTGCCCCGCCTCCTCGCGCTGCGCTAGACTGCCGTCCTTGCTCCACCTCTTTGCGCTGGTTTTCCGTGGCCAAACTCTATTTCCGCTATTCCGCGATGAACGCGGGCAAATCGACCGCGATGCTGCAGGTCGCCCACAACTATGAAGAGCAGGGCCAGCAGGTGCGCCTGTTCACGGCGGCCATCGACGACCGTTACGGCATCGGCCGCGTGACGTCCCGCCTCGGGCCGCAGCGCGACGCCCACGTGTTCGACGACGGCTTCGACTTCCTGCGCGATTGCCCGCAGGTGGCCTGCATCCTGGTCGACGAATCGCAGTTCCTCACGCCCGACCAGGTGCGCCAGCTGCACCGCGTGGCGCAGGTGCGCGGCATCCCGGTGATCTGCTACGGCCTGCGCACCGACTTCCGCGGCGAGCCGTTTCCCGGCTCCACCTACCTGCTGGCGCTGGCCGACGACATCGAGGAAATCAAGAACATCTGCACCTGCGGCAAGAAGGCCACCATGAATGTGCGTGTCGATCCGGAAGGGCGCCGCATCCGCGAGGGCGAGCAGATCTCCATCGGCGGCAACGACAGCTACCGCCATGTGTGCGGGCGCTGTTTCTATACCGAGTGAGCCGGCCATGCCCGAGGCGCCGTTTCCGCTCCGCGAGGAATGTCCGCCCGGCCTGTGCGACTGCGGCCGCGACGCGCTGCTGGCCGATCCGGCCGGCGACCGTCGCGTGCTGCGCCTGACGCGCCATGAAGAGCGCCGGCTGATCGAGCGCATCGAACGCATCGACAGCCATGCCGACCTGCTGCATGTCGGCCGCCTGCTGCACGAGCAGCTCGGCATCCGCCTGACCATCCTTCCCGGTCCCAACGAAGTGCGCACCGTGCGCGGCATCATCATCCGCCTGGAGGAGCAGCCCGGCCTGTGCCGGAAGATCCGCCAGTCGGTGCCGGCAGCCATCCGCCGCGTGCTCGATGCCCGTCAGGAAATCGCCTGGGCCATCCTCGACGCGCACGGCCTGTTCGGCGGCGGTTGAGTTCAGGGCGCCGGCAACACCAGCGTGACCGTCAGCCCGCCGCCGTCACGGTTGGCCAGCGCGATGCGGCCGCCGTGCGCCTCGGCGATTTCGCGCGCCAGCGCCAGTCCCAGGCCGGTGCCGCTGCGCTTGGTCGAATAGAACGGCACCAGGGCGTTCGACATCACGGTCTCGCTCATGCCGCTGCCGCGGTCCATCACGTCGATCGCCCAGCCGCCCTGCAGGCGGCGCACCGCGACGCACACCTCGTCGGGCGGCGAGCCCGACTCGTGCGCGTTCTTGAGCAGGTTGAACAGCGCCTGTTCGATCTGCGCCGGATCGAACGATGCCGTGGCGACCGGCACCGGCGCGGCCAGCCGGAACGGGACCTGCGCCTGCAGTCCGGCGACGAAGGCATCCATCGCAACGGGTTCGTTGCGCGGCGCGGGCAGCTTGGCGAAGCGCGCGTAGCCGTCGATGAAGCGTTCCAGGTGGCGGGTGCGGTCCTCCACCGTCTTGAGGATTTCCGGCAGGCGCCCGGTCTGGCCGCGCCGCACCAGTTCCGCGCCCGAAGCGGCCAGCGACGCGACCGGCGCCAGCGAATTGTTCAGTTCGTGGCTGATGACGCGGATCACTTTCTTCCAGGTGTGGACTTCCTGCCGGCGCAGCTCGGCGGTCAGGTGGCGCAGCAGCAGCAGTTCGTGGCGGCGGCCGTTGAGCGTGAACTCGCGCCGCGCGAGGTGGTAGATCTCTTCGCCGGCATCGCTGTCGTCGCCCTCGCGGCGCACCGAGAACAGGCCGTCGCCGCCGGCCGCCAGCGCATCGCGCAGCGCGCCCGACGCATGGTCGAGCATGTCGTCCAGCGTGTGGCCTTCGAGGCGCCGCCCCTGGTTGAGCAGCTGCCGCGCGGCCAGGTTGGCGAACACGATCGGCCCGCCCTCGGACACCAGCAGCATCGCCACCGGCGTGTTCTGCACCATGGTGTCGAGCAACAGCTCGCGCTGGATCAGGCCGAGCCGCTGCTCGCGCAGCACGCGGCCGAGCTCGTTGTGGGCGTCGACCAGGTCGCCGACCTCGTCGTTGCGGTCCCAGTGCAGCCCGAAGGAATAATCGCCGTCGCGATAGCTGATCACGGTGCCGCCCAGCGCGCGGAACATCGCCAGCATCGGCCGCACCTGCAGGTGCAGCACCGCCAGCGCGATCGGCAGCATCGTCATGGCCGCCAGCACGAACACGCGGGTGCGGTGCGCCGGGATCAGCAGCGTCAGCACCTGCGTGAGGAGGACGGTCAGCAGCACCAGGCCGACGACGATGACCGACAGGCGCAGCCACAGGCCGATGCGCAGGCGGTCGGCCAGCAGGCTGTCGTCGGGCTGCGGCACGGCGGGATGCGCGCCGCCGGGCGCCGGGTGCTGCCGCGTGGCGTCGGCGCGTCCGTCCATCATGTCCCCGGCCGGCTGATGCCCAGCCGCTCCATGCGCCGGTACAGCGCCTGGCGCGACAGGCCGAGCTCGGCCGCCGCCTGGGCGATCACGCCGCCGGCGCGCGCGATGGCCGTTTCGATGGCGGCACGGTCCGGCTCGCCATCGCCTTCGCCCGCCGGCGCATGCGTCGCCGCCGCGGCGTGTGGCGGTGCCGGCAGTCCGAGATCGGCGGCGCCGATCGCCGGGCCGGCGGCCAGCAGGGCTGCGCGCTGCATCACGTTCTTCAGTTCCCGCACGTTGCCCGGCCAGGCGTGGCGCAGCAGGGCGTCGCGCGCCGGGGCATCGAGCGTCTTGCCTGGCGCGAGGAAATGCTCGGCCAGCGGCAGGATGTCGTCGGGACGCTGCGCCAGCGGCGGCAGCGCCAGCTCGATCACGTTCAGGCGGTAGTACAGGTCCTGGCGGAAACTGCCGGCGCGGATCATCGCCGGCAGGTCGGCATTGGTGGCCGAGACGATGCGCACCTTCACCTGCTTTTCCTGGTTGGAGCCGAGCCGCTGGAAGCGTCCGGTTTCCAGCACGCGCAGCAGCTTCATCTGTCCCGCCGGCGGCAGGTTGCCGATCTCGTCGAGGAACAGCGTGCCGCCGTCGGCCGCCTCGAACTTGCCGGCGCGTGCCTTGCCCGCGCCGGTGTAGGCGCCGGCCTCGGCGCCGAACAGTTCGGCCTCGATCAGCTCGGACGGCAGCGCGCCGCAGTTGAGCGTGACGAAGGGGCCGTCCTTCACCGCGGAATTGGCCTGGATGATCTCGGCGATGCGTTCCTTGCCGGCGCCGTTGGGTCCGGTGATCAGCACCGGCACGTCGGCGCGCGCCACCTGGCAGGCCATGCGCAGCACGGTTTCCATGGCGGCGTCGCGCCAGACGATGCCGCGCAGGTCGTACTGCTCTTCCAGCTCGCGCTTGCCGCGCCGCTCGCGCTGCAGGCGCTGCGCCAGCGCGCGGGTGGTCTGGCCCAGTTCGAGCAGGTTCTTGACGGTGGTGACCAGGCGCTCGTCGTTCCACGGCTTGGCCACATAGTCGGCCGCGCCCGCCTTGACCAGCTCGACCGCGGTATCGAGCGCGGTCCAGGCGGTCAGCAGGATCACCGGCAGGTCGGGATGGCGTTCGCGGATGCGGCGGAACAGCGCGATGCCTTCCTCGCCCGAGGTGGTGTCCGCCGTGAAATTCATGTCCTGGATCACCAGGTCGACCGGCTGGCGCGCCAGCAGCGCGAGGCCCGCCTCTGGCGAATCGGCATGGAGCGCGCCGATGTCGTGCAGCGACAGCAGCACTTCCAGCGCGACCGCGACCGGGCGGTTGTCATCGATGATGAGGACGGTGGACATCGGCGCAGAATATCACCAAGTGACACGACGACACATGCCGCGCTCACACGCTGCGCGTGGCGGTGGTCGGCGGAATGCTGGCCGCCCGCGATGCCGGCCCGTAGACCGCCGCCAGGCCGAGCGCCCACAGTCCCAGCGCGCCGGCGGCGAGATAGGCCAGCGGCAGCCGCGACAGTTCGAGGTGGCTGATCAGCAGCTGGTTGAGCCCGACCGCCAGCACCAGGCCGATGGCGATGCCGCCGCTGGTGATCAGGAAATTCTCGGTCAGGAAGTAGCGCACGATGTCGCGCCAGCGGGCGCCGAGCGCGCGCCGCACGCCGATCTGCTTCCTGCGCTGGTCCACGCGCAGCATCGTCATGCCGACGATGCCCGAGACGGTCACCAGCAGCAGCAGGGCGCACACGGCGATCAGCATCCAGGCCATGGCGCGCTCGTTGCGGTAGCGTTCGCGGCGGTCATGCTCCATCGAGCGGGTGTCGATGCTGACCGGCACCGTGAAGGCTTTCCGCAAGGCTTCCTCGGCCGCGACCAGCACCGCGTCGCGCTTCGCGCTGTCCTCGGTGCGCACCGCGTAGCGCCAGTACGGCACCGTCATGCGCATCGGCAGCAGGATCGAGAATTCCGCGCGCTCCGAGGCATGCGCCCACGGCGTCTGCAGCCGCTCGACCACGCCGACGATGCGCAGCTCCGGCGCGTCGTCGCCCATGCCGAGATAGAACGATTTGCCGGTCCAGCTGCTGTCGTTCGGGAACATCTTGCGCGCCAGTTCGCGCGTCACCACGGCCACCTTCGGCGCCTTGTCCTTGTCTTCCTGGCTGTTGGGATCGATCTCGATCATGTCGGCTTCCGTCAGCGCACGGCCCTCGACCAGCCTCAGACCCATCGTCGGGATCACTTCCGGCGTGGCGAAATAGAAACCGGCGTTGGCGGTCTGCTGGGTCTGGCGGCGGTCGACCGACACGCTGCCGCTCGAACCGGAACGGCCCAGCGGGATCTGGCTGACCAGGGCCGCCGCGCGCACGCCCGGCACGCCGCGGATCGCCTCCGCGCCGCGCCGCTGCATGTCCAGCAGTTCGTTGTGGGTCTGGCGCTGCACCGGCGACATCGACAGGTGGCCGAAGGTGGCTTCGTCGGCCACGCCGCTGGGCCGCGCCGAGGCGCTCAGGCGCAGGTTGACGATGTACAGCGCGTTGGCCAGGATCGCCAGGCACAGCGCGATCTGGCAGGCGACCAGCAGCGGGCCGGTCAGGTTGCGCGTGAGCGCGGACAGGATCGGGCGGATTTCCATGGCGGACCTCATTGCGATTTGAGTTGGAGTGCCGGGGTCACCTGGCAGGCGCGCCAGGTCGGCAGCAGGCCGGCCAGCATGGCCGAGCCGATGGCGATGGCGATGGTCAGGCCGAGCATCGACCAGTCCATGCGGGCCAGCACCTGCAGTTCCTCGGACTGGCGGCGGATCAGCCACAGGCTGCCCTGCGCCAGCAGCAGGCCGAGCAGCCCGCCGGCCATGCCGACCACCGAGGCCTCGACCAGGAACTGCTGGAAGATCGCCAGGCGGGTGGCGCCGAGCGCGCGCCGCACCCCGACCTCGGCGGAGCGCACCGAGAATTTCGCCAGCAGGAGGCCCATGGTGTTGACCATGCACAGCAGCAGGAAGCCGAGCGACAGCCACACGGCCAGGCGGTTGTCCTTCTCCACCACCTCCAGGTGCTCCATCCATTCGACCACGTTGTAGGCCTTGACCGGCGCCTTGCGCGGCAGGCGGCCGAGGCGTTGCTGCTCGGCGACGTAGGCATCCAGCCAGGCCTGGACGTCGGCGCGGCCGGCGGCGGACGCCGTCTCCCACCAGAACTGGATCCAGGTGCATTCGGACGCGAGGCGGCCGGCGAAGCCCGGGCCGGGACGGTCGCTGCAGTTGGTGTTGCCGGAACCCGGGATCTCCAGCGCGATGGCAGTGGCGAACGGGATGAAGATGTCTTCCGCGCCGGCGAAGGCGCCGCCGCTGCCGTTGACGAGATGCATGTAGCGCGGCATCGGTTTCCATTCGTCGATCACGCCGACCACCTGGAACTCCTGGCCGAAGATGCGCAGCCGGCGGCCGACCGGGTTGTCCTTGCCGTAGATCTCCTCGCTCTTCCGGCGCGACAGCACGATGACCTTGGCGCCGGCCTTGTCCTCGGCGTCCGACCAGCGGGCGCCGTGCAGGAAGGGCACCTCGAACATCGGGAAGAAATCGGCGGTGGTGGCGATGCCCTGGGCGCCGATCACCGGCATGCCCGGCTTGTCCTGCTCGATGGCGCTGCCCACGTCGTACAGCGGCGTGCGGCGCACGCCGACGCCGCTGGCCTGCAGGTTCACCACGTCCTTGTACGTGAGCTGGAAGTCGCCGAAGCGTTCGCCCGGGACGTAGCCGCGCAGCGGCCCGTTGTCGATCTGGGTGGTGAACAGCCGGTCGCTCTTGTGCGGGATCGGGTCGCCCGACATGACGTGCAGGATCGTGATCGTCGAGATGCTGGCGGCCACGCCGATGGCCAGCGTCAGGACCATCAGGGCGGTCACCGCCGGATTGCGCCGCAGGCTGCGCAGGCCGAGCATGAAGTAGTAGCGGATCATGGCGTCGCGCTCCTCAGGCGTTGGCTGCCTGCGCCGCGTACAGCGAGGGCGTGCGGCGCACCAGGTCGCTGACCTGGCCGTCGATGATGTGGACATTGCGCTGGGCGCGCGTGGCCAGCTCCGGATCGTGCGTGACCATCAGGATGGTGGTGCCCTTCGCATTGATCTGCTCGAGCAGCTCCATCACGCTGCGGGCCATCTGGGTGTCGAGGTTGCCGGTCGGCTCGTCGGCCAGCAGCACCTTGGGCGAACCGGCCAGCGCGCGGGCGATCGCCACGCGCTGCTGCTGGCCGCCGGACAGTTCGGCCGGATAGTGCTTCATGCGCGAGGCCAGGCCCACCTCGGCCAGCGCATGCTCGATGCGCTCGCGCCGCTCTGCCCGAGAGAAGCCGCGGTAGCGCAGCGGCACGTCGACGTTGTCGAACAGGTTCAGGTCGGGGATCAGGTTGAAGCCCTGGAAGATGAAGCCGAGCTTCTCGTTGCGCAGGCGCGAGCGGGCGTTGTCGTCCAGCCCGCGGACATTGACGCCGTCGAGCAGGTATTCGCCGTCGTTGAATTCCTCCAGCAGGCCGGCGATGTTGAGGAAGGTGGTCTTGCCCGAGCCGGACGGGCCGGTGACGGTGACGAACTCGCCTTCGCGCACGTGGATCTCGAAACCGCGCAGCGCGTGGGTTTCGATCATGTGGGTGCGGTAGACCTTGTTGAGCTGTTTCATGCTGATCATGTCGGTGGACCTTTCCGGGTTGGCTGCTTGCGGTGGGCGATCATTCTGGAATGCGGAGTTCAGTCGTTCAGGCGCACGCTGTCGGCGCGCGCGAAGGTATCGGTGCCGGCGATGACGACCTTGTCGCCGGGCTTCAGGCCGCTGACGATCTCGACCGCCTGCACGCTGGTGGCGCCGAGCGTGACCGGGCGGCGGCGGGCGATGCCGTTCTCGACGACGTACACGATGCGGCCGCCGTCCTGGTCGACGAACGGGCCGCGCGGCAGCATCAGCACATCGCGCTTTTCGTCGATCAGCAGGCGGGCGCTGACGCGCTGGCTCTGGCGCAGGCCGGACGGCTGCGCGCCGTCGAAGCGCACGCGCGCCGAGACCATGTTCTTCACCACTTCCGGCGAGATGGCGGCCAGCTTGCCGGCGGCCTTGATGTCGCCGGCGACGATCTCCACCGTCAGGCCCAGGCCGATGTCGGCGACATAGCTCTCGGGGATTTCCAGTTCGACTTCCAGCTGCGACAGGTCGACCAGCGTCATGATCGGCGTGTTGGCCTGCACCACGGTGCGGTTGGCGATCGCCACCGCGCCGACCACGCCGTCGACCGGCGCGCGCAGCCTGAGCTCGTCGACGCGGCGCTTCGCGTAATCGAGCGCCAGCTTCTGGCGTTCCAGCTGGGCGGAGCGCGTCTTCAGTTCCAGCTCGACGTCGTCGTTCTCCAGCGTGGCGGCTTCGGCGGCATGCTTGCTGCGGATCTCGGCGGACTTCAGCGCGTCGCGCGCCTTGTCGAAATCGTTCTTGGGGATCACGCCGGCCAGGCCGGCCTTCTCGATGCGCTCGTAGGTGCGCAGCGCGGCCAGGCGCTCGATCTCGGCGGTGTCGGCCTCGCGGCGGGCCAGCAGCTTCTGCTTCTTCGCCAGGATCTGCTGGCGCGCCACCTCGGCGCGGAGCTGCTCGTAACTGGACTGCTCGCGCTTGTACTGGTCCTCCAGGTCGGGCGACTCGACCTCCGCGACGATGTCGCCCTTCTTCACGCGGTCGCCGGCATTGACCTTCAGCGTCACGGTACCGGTGGCCGCGGCGTGCAGCGTCGGGCTGATCGCGGCGACCACGCGGCCGTTGACGGCGGCATCGCGCACCAGCGTGCCGCGCGTCACTTCGGCGATGCGCAGGCGCTCGCTGCTGACGGAATGGGAGGTGCTGCGCCAGGCGCTGGTGAGCGCGACGATGCCGGCCACCGCCGCCACGGCGACGGCCGTGCCGATGGCGATGCGGCGGCGGCGCTGGCCCGGCGGGGCGGCGATGACGGTGTCCTGGCCTGATGTGTCTCGGATCATGATGGTTCCTGCGTTCGGTCCGGCACGCTATTGCAGGAGCCGTGCCAGTCGCAAGTCCTTGATTCCATTGGGAGCGGATCGTGTCCGGACAGTGTCCGCGGTGTCCGCCGGCTGTCCGGCCGGACACGCGGACGGCCGGCGTCCGCGCGACTGGCGATGCGGAAATCGTCCATGCTATTGTTCGCCCCTGTGCCAGATTCAGCAGGAAAACAATGACTCGCCATCCAGTCCGCGGCGCCTTCCGCCCGCTCTTCCGTTCCACCCTCATCGTCGCCGCACTGGCCGCCGCCGGTTGCGCGCCGCTGGCGCCCGCGCCGCAGGGCGCCGGCGAGCAGGCGCAGCGGGCCGCCAACCGCGTGTTCGACGGCGGCGGCTACCGCGTCGTGGTGTGCGATGCCGCCCATGCCGGGCGCGCCGCCGCCTGCAACGTCAGCGGCAGCGGGCCGGAGCAGGTGGTGCGCGGCAACATCGTCAGCGGCGGCACGCTGATGGTCGGCGGCACCCTCGTGATCGGCGCCGACGGCCGCATCCGCGCGGCCGGCTGCCAGGTGCCGGCGCCGGCGCAGGCGGTCACGCTCGACTGCCCCGGCGCGCTGGTGTCGCCCGGCTTCGTCAACCTGCATGAACACATCGACTACAGCTACCAGCAGCCGCCGCAGCCGCCGGTGAAGACATGGCAGCATCGCCATGAATGGCGCCGCGAGAGCGATGCCGAGCGCGGCTTCGCCGGCGACGCGCCGAAAGACGCCGAGGTGCGCGCCGAGGTCAGCGAGCGTGCCATGCTGCGCCATGCGCTGTCCGGCACCACGTCGCTGTCGGGCGCCAAGAATTACCGTGCCTTCCTGCGCAACCTGCAGCTGCAGGGCGGCGAACTGGCCATGCCGGCCGGCGCGCCGGTGCAGGACGACACCTTCCCGATGGGCGACGCCGTCTCGAAGATGTGGCCGACCGCGCCGTGCACCGCCCCGCAGGTCGAGGCGATCCGCGCCAGGGTGAAGCCGGCCAGCCCCTACGTGCCGCACGTGGGCGAGGGCGTCAACGACGGGGCGCGCATCGAGGTCGATTGCGTGCTCGACGCGGTGCAGCCGAAGCCGACGCCGAACGCATTCATCCATGGCGTGGCGATCGGCGATGCGCAGATCGCGCGTCTGGTGCGGCAGAACGTCGGCGTGGTGCTGTCGCCCCGCTCCAATTTGCAGCTCTACGGCGTGACCGCGCCGCTGATGACACTGCGCGCGGCCGGCGTCACGCTGGCGCTGGGCACCGACTGGTCGCCGTCCGGATCGCTGACCCAGCTCGACGAGGCGCGCTGCCTGGTGCGCCACAGCCGCGCACGCCTGCAGGGCGCGCTCGGCTGGGCCGAGGTGCATCGCATGATGACCGAAGGCGGCGCGCGTGCCGTCGGACTGCAGGGCCAGGTCGGCAGCCTGGCCGTGGGCGAGCTGGCCGACATGGTGATCTTCGATACGCGCGGACGCCGTTCGCTCGGCGAGGTGCTCGAGCACAGCGCGCTGGCAGAGACGGTCGCCGTGTTCGTCGGCGGCCGCGCAGCGAGTTTCCCGCGCGCCTGGGAAGGCCGGCTGCCGCAGCTGGCCAATTGCGCGCCCGATCCGCGCGACCTGTGCGGCCAGCAGCGCACCGTGTGCGGCGCCTCCGCCGAGCGGCCGCTCGGCACGCTGCTGCGCCAGACCGTCTACACCATCGACGATGGCAAGATCTGCCGGCCGCAGCCGACCGACGATTGCGTCGGCCGCTGACCTCGTCCCCTGGCGGCGCACATCCCATATTCATGGGATGTGAGGTGCATATCCCTGTGCTGGAATAGCCGGCACATGACAGACGGAATGCGCGGCAGCCGATCCCGGTGGCCCGCAGAATCCGCAGGGGAGGGAAGAATGCATTCGGCATTTGCCGCAAGCGCGGGACCGGACGCGGCCGATGCGTCTGCGCTCGCCTTCTATGAAGGCCAGGCCCGCGTCCTGGAACTGATTGCACGTGGCGAGCCGCTGGCGTCCGCGCTCGAGCAATTGGCCCTGTTCGTCGAAGGCCGCTCCCCCGGCCTCTACTGCACGATCCTCCTGCTCGGCGAGGACGGCGTGCACATCCAGTCCGGCGTGAGCCCCCGCCTGCCCGCGACCTACATGAAGGCGCTCGAGGGCTATCCGATCGGACCGCAGGCCGGTTCCTGCGGAACGGCGATGCACCGGCGCGAGCTCGTCGTCGTGACCGACATCCTGTCCGACCCGCTCTGGGCGCCCTACAAGTTCCTGATCGAGAACGACGGTTTCCGTGCCTGCTGGTCGCTGCCGATCTTGTCCGGCCAGAATGTCGTGCTCGGATCGTTCGCGATGTACTACAAGGAAGTGCGCCAGCCGGGGCCAGCCGAGATGATGCTGCTGCGTGCCGCCGCCAATGTCGCCGGCATCGCGATCGAGCGCGATCGCCGCGACGCCGAATTGCACAGGTACCGCAGCGATCTCGAGGCGCGCGTGCAGGCGCGCACCGCCGAGCTCGAGCAGTCGCTGCTGGAACAGCGGGCGATATTCGAGAACACCACGGTGGCGATCTTCATGGCCAACGACCGCGTCATCGTACGCTGCAACCGGCGCATGGCCGACATGCTGGGCTATACCCCGGACGAACTGATCGGCCAGTCCACGCGCATCTACTTCCCGTCCGACGACGCCTGGCGCCGGTTCGGCGAACAATCCCACGGGCCGATCGTTACCGGGCAAGGCTATGTCGGCGACACCGAGGTGGTGCGCAAGGACGGCAGCCGCATCTGGTGCAGCGCGCACGGCAAGGCGATCGACCCCGCCGACCTGTCGAAGGGCACGATCTGGGTCGGCATCGACGTGACCGACCGCAAGCACGCCGAAGCGGCCCTCGAGCGGGCGATGCGCGAGCAGCAGGCACTCTTCGACAATGCCAATGCCGGCATCCACCTCGTCAAGGACCGGCACACCGTGCGCTGCAACCGCGGTCTCGAGCAGATGCTGGGTTATTCGCCCGGAGAGCTGACCGGTCAGCCGACGCGCAAGCTTTACGGCACCGACGAGGAATACCTGCGCATCGGCCGCGAGGCTTACGGCGTCATCGACCGGGGCGAGGTCTGGGCCGGCGAGATCGAACTGGCGCGCAAGGACGGCAAGATCATCGTCGTGAGCGTCCAGAGCAGGGCGATGGATGCGGCCGATCCGTCCGCAGGAACGCTCTGGGTATCGCATGACATCACGGCGCGCAAGCATGCCGAGCGCGAGCTGCTCCAGGCCAAGGAGCAGCTCGAGGAGAGCCTGGCGGCGCTGCGCCGGACGCATTGCGAAGTTGAACTGATGAGCGAGATGTCGGCGTTCCTGCAGGTATGCCACCAGGCTGACGAAGCGGTCCAATGCATACGCCGCTTCGCGCCGCGCATGTTTCCGGGCAGCGCCGGGATGATCTATGCGGTCGACGATGCGGCGGGCCTGCTCACCGGCAGGCTGGCGTGGGGCGAACGGAGCGTCCATGAGCCCGTCCTGACGCCGGACGCCTGCTGGGCGCTGCGCCGGGGCACACCGTATCGGGTCGACGAACCCGATACCCATCTGTGCTGCCCGCACGTGGAGGAAAGCGGAATCGCGGATGCGCCGTACGTGTGTCTGCCGCTCATGGCGCACGGCGAGACCTTCGGCCTGCTGACGATCTTTCATCCGCCGGGCCGCGTGCCGGTGGAAGGCGGCGTCGCGCGCCACCGCCTGGCCGTGTCGCTCGCCGAGCAGGTCGGCCTGGCGCTGGCGAACATCTCGTTGCGCGAACAGCTGCGCCGGCGCGCGCCGCATGACTGATGGTCGCCCTCCGGCGGCGGGAGGAGGGCGATCGAGCAGCGGAACCGGCACCGCCGGCAGGCCGGTCCTGCGCCGGCGCCGGGGGCACGATGCCGGCGCCGGCATTGTGAACTTTCATCAAATCGGCAACACGTGCCCGCCGGACAGCGGGGAATTGGAGTAGCATTTCTGTTGCGCTGCACTATAAGAAGGAACAATCCGTGACCGCACAGACCTCCAGGAACGGCCTGGCCGCACTGACCCTCGGCGCCATCGGGGTCGTCTACGGCGACATCGGCACCAGCCCGCTGTACACCATGAAGGAAGTCTTCGATCCGCTGCACGGGCTGGCGCTGACGCCAGCCAACGTGGTCGGCGTGGTGTCCCTGATCCTCTGGTGCCTGATCATCGTCATCTCCCTCAAGTACGTCACCCTGGTGCTGCGCGCCGACAACCGCGGCGAGGGCGGCATCATGGCGCTGACCGCGCTGGCGCTGGCCTCGGTCACGCCGAAATCGCGCTGGTACTTCCCGGTCATGCTGCTCGGCATGATCGGCGCGGGCCTGTTCTTCGGCGACGGCGTGATCACGCCGGCCATCACGGTGCTGTCGGCGATCGAGGGCCTGCAGGTGGCCACCCCGGCCTTCAAGCCCTACGTCCTCCCGATCGCGCTGGTCGTGCTGGTGACGCTGTACATGGCGCAGAGCCGCGGCACCGCCGGCATCGCCCGCTGGTTCGGCCCGATCGTGCTGGTCTGGTTCATCGTCCTGGCGATCATGGGCCTGGTCAACATCGTCGCCAATCCTGCCATCCTCGCGGCCTTCAACCCGATGCACGCGTTCGATTTCCTCGGCCGCAACGGCTGGTTCGCCTTCGTCGCGCTCGGCGCGGTGGTGCTGGCGCTGACCGGCGCCGAGGCGCTGTATGCGGACATGGGCCATTTCGGCAAGCGGGCGGTGCGGCTGGCCTGGTTCTCGGTAGTGTTCCCGGCGCTCGGCCTGAACTACCTCGGCCAGGGCGCGCTGCTGCTGGCCGATCCGGCCGCGGCCTCCAATCCCTTCTTCAACCAGCTCGGACCGTGGAGCGTCTATCCGCTGGTGGCGCTGGCCACGGTGGCGGCGGTGATCGCCTCGCAGGCCACCATCTCGGGCGCGTTCTCGGTGGCGCAACAGGCGATCTCGCTCGGCTTCCTGCCGCGCATGAACATCTGCCACACCTCGTCGTCGGAGAAGGGCCAGATCTACATCCCGCTGGTGAACTGGCTGCAGTTCGGCGCGGTGGTGTTCGCGGTGATCAGCTTCGGCTCGTCGACGGCGCTGGCCTCGGCCTACGGCATCGCCGCCACCGCCACGATGCTCACGACCACGCTGCTGACTTTCTTCGTGGTGCGTTTCGGCTGGCATTACGCGCTGATGCTGTCGGTCGGCGCGACCGGCTTCTTCCTGCTGTTCGACATCGCGCTGTTCTCGTCGACCAGCCTGAAGATCGTGCACGGCGGCTGGTTCCCGCTGGCGATCAGCGCGCTGATGGTCACCATCATGCTGACCTGGCGGCGCGGCCGCGAGCTGGTCTACGACAACCTGCGCGCCCACATGATCCCGATGAGGGATTTTCTCGACTCGCTGTTCCTGTCGCCGCCGCACCGCATCGAGGGCACCGCGATCTTCTTCCGCCCCGAGGGCGACGGCGTGCCGCACGCGATGCTGCACAACCTGGTGCACAACAAGGTGCTGCACGAGCGCGTGATCATGCTCACCGTGGTGTCGGCGGATATCCCGCGCGTACCGGAGGAGGAGCGCATCCGGGTGGAGCCGCTCGGCCAGGACTGCTACCAGGTCGAGGTGCATTACGGTTTCTCCGACGAGCGCGACATCCCGGCGGCGCTGGCGCGCTGCAGCGCGTTCGGCCTCGAGATCCAGCCGATGGAGACGTCCTATTTCATTTCGCGCCAGACCGTGATCGCGCGCCCGGGATCGGGCATGTCGGCCTGGCGCGAATCGCTGTACGCCACCATGGCGCGCAATGCGCGCGACGCCGCGGATTACTTCAAGCTGCCGCCGAACCGCGTGATCGAGCTCGGCACGCAGGTCGAAATCTGAGCCGGGCATGGACTCCCTGTCGGTCATCTGGCTCGCCTTCGCCGGCTGCGCGACGACGATCGCGACGGGCGGTATCCTGCTGTCGCGCTACGGTGACATCATCGCGCGACGCACCGGGCTGTCGGGCAGCTGGATCGGCCTCGTCCTGCTGGCGACGGTGACCTCGATGCCGGAACTGGTGACCGGCATCTCGTCGGTCACCGTGGCGGACGAGCCGAACATCGCGCTCGGCGACATCCTCGGCAGCTGCGTGTTCAATCTGGCGATCCTGGTCGTGGTCGATTTCCTGTATCGGCGTGCACCGATCTATACCTGCGCCAGCCATGGCCACATCCTGTCGGCCGCTTTCGGCTGCGTGCTGATCGGCGTGGCCGCCTCGGGCATCCTGCTGGCGCCGCGGCTCGGCGGGATGACGATCGGCTGGATCGGCCTGGGGACGCCGCTGCTGGTCCTGCTGTATGCGGTGGCGATGCGCACGGTGTTCGTGTACGAGCGCCGCCAGGCGGCCGCCGCGGCGGCAGACGAAGACGATGGCGGACTGACGCTGCGCCAGGCGGCGCTGCGCTACGCCGGCGCGGCCGCGCTGGTGGTCGGCGCCGGCGTCTGGCTGCCGTTCGTCGGCGCCATGCTGGCCGAGGCGATGGGCTGGCACAAGACCTTCGTGGGGACGCTGTTCGTGGCGGCCGTCACGTCGCTGCCCGAGGCGGCCGCGACCATCGGCGCATTGCGTGTCGGTGCGCTCGACATGGCGATCGCCAACCTGCTCGGCAGCAACCTGTTCAACATGGTCATCCTGGCCATCGACGATCTGTTCTACCTGCGTGGGCCGCTGCTGTCGCACGTGTCGCCGATGCATGCGGTTTCCGCCGTGTCGGCCATGGTGATGAGCGGGCTGGTGATCGTCGGCCTGCTGTCCCGGCCGGCGTCGCGGCCGTTCCGCCTGGTCGGCTGGACCAGCATCGGCCTGCTGACGATCTATCTGCTCAATTCCATGGTGCTGTACCTGCACGAATGACAGCGGCACCACCCGGGGTGCGACTCGCAAGGACAAGGACATGACAGCTGCATTGCTTGCGCTACAGGCCGACATCACCACGCTGGCGCTCGATGCGATCGTCAATGCGGCCAACACCTCGCTGCTTGGCGGCGGCGGCGTGGACGGCGCGATCCACCGCGCGGCGGGGCCGGAACTGCTGGCCGCCTGCCGGTTGCTGGGCGGCTGCGCCGTCGGCGACGCGAAGCTGACGAAGGGATACCGGCTGCCGGCACGCCACGTGATCCACACGGTGGGCCCGGTCTGGCAGGGCGGCGCCCACGGCGAGGCGGCCCTGCTGGCCTCCTGCTACCGGCGCGCGCTGGAACTGGCCGACGACCATGGGCTGGCGACACTGGCCTTTCCGTGCATCAGCACCGGCGTGTACGGCTATCCGCTGCAGCCAGCCGCCGAGATCGCGGTGGCCACGGTGCGCGAGCATCTTGCGCGCGGCAGCGCGGTGGCGGAAGTGCATTTCTGCTGCTTCTCGGCCGGCGACCTGGCGGTCTACCGGCGGCTGCTGGCGTGAGCGGCCGGCGGGAAGCGGGACATCAGGTGAGCGGATCGTCGCCGAGGAAGCGCATCACCATGGCCTGCGCCTCCGCCATGTCGGCGAAGATCATCCTGGCGATCGGCTCGGCGCCGTCGGCGTAGAAATTGACGCCGTACCAGGGCTGCGCCTCCGAGATGCCGGACGGCGCGGTCGGATGGATCTCGACCGACGAGATCCGGTCCTTGTTGAACAGGTGGATGTTGCCGTTGTGTTCGACTCGATACCAGCGGGGCATGGTCATTCCTTCGGGCGCGTCGCGCGCCACAGCAGATACGACTTGAGCGTCGTCGCTGCAAGGATGGCAAGCGCGACCGCGATCGTCAAGCCGCCCTGCAGCTCGCGCAGCGCCGGCACGAAGCCCGCGGCCACCAGCAGGAGGCCGCCCAGCACGAAGGCGCGTCCGCCGAAGCGGTGGGTCTTGTCCCAGACGCGCTCGTCGGCGATGGTCCAGGGCGTGCGGATGCCGACGGTGTAGTTCCAGCGCAGCTTGCCGAGCACGTTGCCGGTGACGACGAGGACGACGCCGACCAGCGCGGTGCCCATCGACGGCAGCGGGGTTTCGATGCCGACCGCGGCGGTCACCACCATCGCGTGCGCGGCAGCCAGCACGCCGGTGACGACCAGCAGGATGGTGCCGAAGGCGCGCTGCGAGCGCGCCAGGTTGCCGCCGCGCGGATCGATCTTCGGCAATGCCTTGAACAGCCCCCAGTTGAGCGCGGCGATGGCCGGCAGCAGGAACAGCGCCAGCCAGGCCGGGCCGTGGTTGTCGGCCTCGCCGCGCGCGTTGAAATGGATCGGCACCGTGGCATGCGGGCCGACCTCGGCCAGCGCCCAGACGGCGGCGGCGAGCATGGCGGCCAGGATGGCGGCGTTGACGATGTGCAGGCGGCGGTCGTTCATCGTGTTTTCTCCTTCTTCGTGGAACGGGCGCCGGCGGCGCCGATGGCAAAGGTGTCGACGAAGCCCATCAGGGCTTCCTCCAGCACCGACATGTTGAGACGGTAGGTGATCGTCGTGCCGTGCTTGTCGGCCGACACCAGGTCGGCCTCGCGCAGAACGGCGAAATGGCCGGACAGCGTCGGCTTCGACAGGTCGAAGCACTCGGCGATCTCGCCGGCGGTCATTTCCCGCTCGCGCAGCAATTGCAGGATGCGCCGCCGCGACGGATCGGCGAGCGCCTTGAAGATCTTGTCCATGTTCGGTATTTTGCCAATTACCGAAATAATGTCAAGCGTGGGTGGTTTCTTGTGTGCGTCGGGAGCGGCGGACTTGCCTGCGCGGCGTATCTGGGTGTTCCGTGTACGCGCAAGACGAGCCAGAGGGCGAGGGGGACGGGGTCGGCACTACGCGGCCCGGCATACCGCCACATGCGTGGCGTGTATCCGGCTCGCCGCTCCGTACCGACCCCGTCCCCCTCGCCTTACCCTGACGCGCACATACCCTGGCTGCGCGCACCGTCGCTCCTTCCCCCGCGTAGGGGGAAGGTCAAGCGTAGGAGCGGTTGCCAAGTCACGAAGCAGCCATGCCGGCACATGCGCTGCCTGCAACCCAGGAACGGCAAGTGCCGGCATGGCTGCTACCTGCAGACAAAGAACAATGCATGCCGAACCACGCAACGACAATCGGCCGCAAAAACAACACGGGCCGCATCGTGCGGCCCGTGCATGACAGACAAGGCCATCCGGCCGGCGATCACTCCCGCTTGCCGTTGCCCGCCGGCGCGGGATCGCCAGCGCGCGACGCCAGCTTCGGGCCGCCCTTGATCAGGTCGATGCCGTCGGCCAGGATGTTGGCGGCCTCGTTCAGCCACACATCCTTGGCATCCTTCTTGGCGCCGCCCGCCACCGTCTCGTCGCCGAACTCGTCGTCGAGTTCGGCTTCCTTGGACGCGGTCTTCTTCGCATCGTCCTTCTTCGCATCGTCCTTCGCCGTCTTCTTGCCGTCGGCCTCGTTGCGGCGCTTCAACTTCGCTTCCTGCTGCTCACGCTCCTTGCGGCGCTCGGCCTCGTTGAGCGACACCGTCATCTTCTTGCGGTGCGCATTGAATTCCGCCAGGTCCTCCAGCAGGTACTGGAAGTCGCGGTCGCGCGCGATACGCGCCGTGTGGCGCTCGCGCAGCGCCGGCACCAGGCGCGTCAGGTCCGACGCCGGCACGAAATCGGCCGCCTTGATCTGCGTCCACGGCAGCGCATTGTCGAAGCTCGACTCGCCGAAGCGCTCCAGGTCCGAGATGTTCGGGAAATTGATGTCGGGCGTCACGCCGCGCAGCTGGGTGGTGCCGCCGTTGACGCGGAAGAATTGCGCGATCGTCATCTTCAGGTCGCCGTACTTCGGCGCCTTGTCGTTCTGCGTCATGCGGTCGAGATTCACGATCGACTGCACCGTGCCCTTGCCGAAGCTGGGCTCGCCGATCACGATGCCGCGGCCGTAATCCTGGATCGCCGCCGCGAAGATCTCGGACGCCGAGGCCGAGCCGCGGTTGATCAGCACGCCGACCGGGCCTTCCCACAGTCGGGTGCGGTTGTTGGGGATTTCCACCTTGATCGCGCCCTGCGAGGTGCGCTCCTGCACCACCGGGCCCTTGCCGATGAACAGGCTGGTCAGTTCGACCGCCTCGTCCAGCGCGCCGCCGCCGTTGTTGCGCAGGTCGACCAGCAGCGCGTCGACCTTCTCCTTCTTGAGCTCGTCGATCAGCTTCGCCACGTCGCGCGAGGCGCTGCGGAAATCCTTCTCGCCCTTGCGGCGGCCGTCGAAGTCCTGGTAGAAGGACGGCAGCGTGATCACGCCGACCTTGCGCTGGGCCGCGCCTTCCTTGACCTGGATGACCGATTTCTTGGCGGCCTGCTTCTCCAGGCTGATCTTGTCGCGCACCAGCTCGATGATCTTGTGCTTGCCGTCCGGGCCGGATTCGGCCGGCAGGATGTCCAGCCGCACCACCGAGCCCTTGGCGCCGCGGATCAGCTTGACCACATCGTCGATGCGCCAGCCGACCACGTCCGTCATCGGGCCGTCCTTGCCCTGGCCGACCGCGACGATGCGGTCGCCGACGTTGATCTTGCCCGAGGTCGCGGCCGGGCCGCCGGCGACCAGTTCGCGGATCGTGGTGAACTCGTCCTTCTCCTGCAGCACCGCGCCGATGCCCACCAGCGACAGCCGCATCGAGATGTCGAAATCCTCGGTCAGCTTCGGACCCAGGTAATCGGTGTGCGGCTCGACGGCGTTGGCGTACGAGCTCATGAACACCTGGAACACGTCGTCGCTCTTGTACTTGTAGGCGCGCGACAGCGAATTGGCATAGCGCTTGTCGAGCGTCTCGCGGATCGCCTTGTCGTCCTTGCCCGAGAGCTTCAGGCGCAGCCAGTCGTTCTTGACGCGCTTGCGCCACAGGTCGCGCACCTCGTCCTCGGTCTTCGGCCACGGGGCCTTCTCGCGGTCGTAGGCGTAGGTCTCGTTCTGGGTGAAATCGAAATTCTGCTTGAGCAGCTCGCGCGCATAGGTCAGGCGGTCGGTGACGCGCTGGCCGTAGACGTTGAACATCTCGAACGGGATGCGCAGATCCTCGCGGTAGATGGCGTCGTCGAGCTTGGTGCGCGCGCCGGCGAACTGGTCGATGTCGGCTTGCGTGAAGAACATCTTCTCGGGATCGAGCGACTTGAGGTAGCGCTCGAAGATCTTGGCCGACATGGCGTCGTCCAGCGGCACCGCCTTGTAGTGGTAGCGGGTGAGGATCTGGGCGGCCAGGTTGGCGGCCTGGGCCTGCTGCTGCTGGGGGGAAAGCAGAGGCGGCGCGGCCGGAGCGAGGGTGGCGGCCTCGGCGGTGAACGCGAAGGCCAGCAGGACCGATAACAGATGTTTCTTCATGCGCTTCCTCTCGGGTGACCGAGCAAGTATAACCGCGTCCGCGCGCAGGCCGCATGCACGGGTGCACGGCGGCGGAACGATGTTCATGAAATCGCAAACCGGTGCGATTGCGTCGTCTTCAGATGGGGGTGGTTCGCCGCGTCGAAAGAGTGCAGCTCGCCGGCGCCCGGAGGGCAGCCGGCTTCCATGCTTTGCCATTCCGGCAAGGCGGCATGACCGGCTGCCGCACCGGGCCGGCAGCTTTCCCGCGAGGAAGCGCGGCGGCCGCGGAGTGGCTGCACACCTTCTCAGGCCGGGCGCCCGCCGAAAAGTTCACGCCGGCTACTGGTAGCGGGCCAGCATCGCGTCGAGACTGCCGTCCCCGATCAGGCTGTCGAGCGCCTGGTTGATGCGCGCGGCCGGCAGCCGGCCCTTGCGCGAGAACGCGCAATGCGTGCGGAAGCTGGAGATCACGACGTCGCGGCGCAGTTTCACGGGCGGCTTCGCCGCCGCCCGCTGGTAATAGTTGTACGTCAGGTCGTCGACGATCGCATAGGGCATGCGGCCGGCCACCAGCTTGCGGAAATTGTGCTCCATCGTCTGGGCATCGTCGCGCACGAAGCGCTTGCCCAGCGCATCCTCGACCAGCGGATAGCGGTAGCCGAGCACGGTGCCGATCGGCTGGCCGGCCAGGTTGCCGAGGCGGCGCACGGCCGGGGCTTCCGGACGGGCCGCGATGATCTCGCCGCTGGGCAGGAACGGCGCGCTCCAGACGAAGTCGCCATCGATCCAGTGCTTCATCACATGGCACAGCACATCGGCCTCGCCGGAGGCCAGCGCCAGCGGCACGCGCTTGCTGGGCATGCTGACGAAGCGCGGCGTGCGCCCGAGCCGCCGCGCCAGCGCTTCGCCGATGTCGCGCAGCATGCCGGCATCCATCTCGCCATCCTTGTTGAAATGCGCCAGCGGCATCGCCTGGTTGACCGGGGCGATGATGACGAGGTCGTCCGCGGCGGCAGTCGTGCAGGTCAGCAGGGCCAGGAGGAAGGGCAAGAAGCGCATGCGGCATGCGATGGCTGTCCATCGCCGAGATGGTCCGGGATGCGCGGCCGGGATCGCCGTCCGCGCGGCTTGTGCGCCATTCTACTACCGCGCAGGCGGCGCGCCGCGCCGGAGGCGCGTGCCTACCAGTCGATCTCCAGGCCCTCGCGCGCCATGATCAGCTCCAGGCCGGCGAGCCGGCCGGCGAAGCGCGCCATCAGGTCGGCGTGGATGGCGTCGAGCTGGTCGTCGGTGCGGGTCGGCTCGTGATGGGTGCAGACCAGGCGTTTCGCGCCGACGCGCTGCGCCATCGCGATCGCACCCTCGAAATGGCCGTGGCCCCAGCCGTGCTTGCCGGCGTACTCGGCCTCGGTGAAGGAGCAGTCGACCACCAGCACGTCCACGCCGCGCATGGCCGTGTCGATCGCGTCGCGGCGCGCATCGATCATGGCCTGGTAATCGGCATGGGCCGGGTCGCCCGGCTCGTAGATGTTGTAGTGCGGCTCGTGGTCGCCGGTGAAGAACATCGACTTGCCATTGCAGTCGACGCGGTACCCGAAGTCGATCACCGGGTGGTTCAGCAGCACCGAGGTCACGGCAGCATCGCCGACTGCGATCGTCTCGCCGACCGCCATGCTGTGGTAGGAGATGGCAGCCTTCATCTCGGCTTCGCGCACCGGGAAGAAGGCGTACTGCAGCTGCACCGACATCACCTGGTCGATGCCGCTGCCGCTGACCGGGTCGGAGGCGCCGTGGATGCGCACCGCGTTGCCGGGAATGAACAGCGGCGTGAAGAAGGGCAGGCCGTGGATGTGATCCCAGTGGGTGTGCGTGATGAACAGGTGGGCGGCGACCGGCAGCTGCCGCAGCAGCTGCTGGGCCAGCTGGAAGATGCCGGTGCCGGCATCGAGCACGATCAGGGCGCCGTCGTCGGAACGCACCTCGATGCAGGTGGTGTTGCCGCCGTAGCGCACGGTATGCGGCCCGGGCGACGGGATGGAGCCGCGCACGCCCCAGAAGCGGACCTTCATCGGGGGCTCCTCATTGCATGGACTCCGCGTTGCAGAAGAGTCGTGCCTTGCGCACCATGTCCTCGAGATCGCCGAGACCGTCGGCGATTGCCTGCAGGTCGTCGCCGAAGCGCGGGGCGATGCCGGGTCCGTCGCCGCCGGCCTCGCCATCGTCCTCGCGCGGAGGATCGCCGAAGGCTTCGGCGCACAGGTCTTCGGCGATCAGGTCGGCGCAGTGCAGGCATTCCGCCAGCGCGCCGTTGCCGCTGCCCTGATGATGGCCGGCGATGCATTCGACCAGCAGGGGCGCGAACTGCCAGTGCCGGGCCAGCATGGCGCCGACATAGGCGTGGTCGGCGCCGATCGCCGCGCTCTCGGCATGATGCAGCGGGATGCCTTCGGCCGCGGACATCGCCAGGGCCTGGCGGAATTCCTCGGGCATGAACTGGGCGAACACGATCTTGCCGAAGTTGTGCAGCAGCCCCACGGTGTAGGCATCGGTCGGGTCGGCCTCGCCGACGGCGTATTGCTCGACCAGGGTGCGCGTCATGCCGGCGGTGAGCAGCGCGTGCAGCAGGTAGCGGCGCGTGTCGAAGCCGGCCGCATTGTGCTGCGGCAGCATGCCGATGGTGGAGAAGTTCAGCGCCAGGTTCTTCAGCGTGTTCAGCCCGAGGTAGACCACCGACTGGTTGATCGAGGTGATCTTCGACGGCAGGCTGAAATAGGCCGAATTGACGATGCGCAGGATCTTGATCGCGATGACCGGGTCGGTCTCGATGACTTCCACCAGCTTCTTCGGCGGGCAGTTGATGTCGCGCGTCAGTTCGAGGATCTGCTGCACGCTGCGCGGGAATGCCGGCATCCGCTCGACGGCGGCGGTCAGGCGGGCACTCAGCGGGGAAGCGGCTTGGTCCATGGCGACAGTGGACAAGGGGATCCGGCCATTCTACTTGCCGCCGGGCAGCGCGACAAAGACTGGCGATGGTGCAGCGCAATCCTGCAACAGGCGCGGCGCGCGCTGGCTGCGGCCGCATGGGCTGCGTTACAGTACAGCATCCCATCGTCAGAGGCACATCCATGTCCGTCCTTCTCGCGCCGGCCCCGGCGGCACCCGCCGCGACCGCGGCCGCCAGCGCCGGCCGGCTGCAGGGCATCGACCTGCTGCGCGGCCTGGTCATCGCCATCATGGCGCTCGACCACGTGCGCGACTTCTTCCATGCCGACAGCTTCCGCTTCGATCCGCTCGACCTCGACCACGCCTCGCCGGCGCTGTTCCTGACGCGCTGGATCACTCACCTGTGCGCGCCGACCTTCGTGTTCCTGGCGGGCGTGTCGGCCTTCCTGCACGGCCAGCGCTGCGGCGGGCGGGCGCCGCTGGCGCGCTTCCTGTTCACGCGCGGGCTGTGGCTGGTGGCGCTCGAGGTGACGGTGATCGGCTTCGGCTGGAGCTTCGTCGCCGGCAGGCCGTTCCTGCAGGTGTTCTGGGCGCTGGGCGGATCGATGATGGTGCTGGCGGCGCTGGCGTGGCTGCCGCCGCCGGCGCTGCTGGCGATCGGGACCGGGATCGTCGCCGGCCACAACCTGCTCGATCCGGTCGAGGCATCGGCGCTCGGCGCCGGCGCGCCGTGGTGGGTGGCATTGCACGACGGCGGCGTGCTGCGCGTCGGCGACGCCGGCGTCTTCGTGCTGTATCCGCTGCTGCCGTGGATCGGCGTGATGCTGGCCGGCTACGGCTGCGGGCCGCTGTTCCGCGCCGCCGCGCCGGTGCGGCGCCGCCTGCTGACGGCGGCCGGCCTGGCGATGCTGGCCGGCTTCTTCCTGCTGCGCGGCCTGCACGGCTACGGCGACCCGGGCGACTGGCAGGTCCATGGCGAGGCATGGCGCACCGCGGGCGATTTCCTCGATGTGCGGAAATATCCGCCGTCGCTGCTGTTCGTGCTGGTCACGCTGGGCATCGCGCTCGTCCTGCTGCCGCGGCTGGAGCACTGGCGCGGCAGCCTCGCCGGCATCCTGCTGGCCTTCGGCCGCGTGCCGCTGTTCGCCTACGTGCTGCACCTGTACCTGGTCCACGGACTGATGATGGCCGTCGGCATGGCGATGGGCCATCCCGCCGCATTGTTCATCGGCACCATCGGCAATCCGCGCGCGCTGGCGGAGGCGGGCTGGGGCTTCTCGCTGGCCGCGACCTGGGGCGTGTGGCTGCTGGTGCTGGCGGCGATGGTGCCGGCCTGCCGCTGGTATGCCGGCGTCAAGGCGCGCCGGCGCGACTGGTGGCTCAGCTACCTGTGAGCCCGGACAGGCCGCGCGCCATGCGGCCGGCCACCTCGTCGAAGCGGCGCACCACGGCGTCGCGCCAGCCGTCGTCGGCGATGCGGAACGCATCGCGCATGCGCCGGCGCACGCGGTCGCGCTCCGCCGGCGGACAGGCCGCGCCGAGGTTGCGCGCGCGCTGGTCGGCGCGCAGGGCGGCCAGCACCGCCAGCGGTGCGCAGGTGCCGAACTCCAGGCCCACCGCATGGCTGTCGCACGGCGCGATGCGCCCGAAGCCGGCGGTCAGCGTGCCGTCGACGGCGGCGCTCACGGATTCCCCGGTTGCCATCGACACGAGTTCGCCGCCGAACCAGGATTGCATCGTCGCGAACTGCGGCGCCGAAGGCGGCAGGGTGCTGATGAGTTCGCCGTGGCCGCGCGGCCCGAGCCCGGTGTGGATGTCGAGCAGCCCGATGCGCCGCCGTCCCGCGGCATGCGCCCGCACGATGCCTTCCCATCCCAGCCTGCTGGCCGTGGGCGCGCTGCCGCCGTAGAACAGGCCGTCCGGATGGTCGTACTGTCCCGCGGTGATCGCCGCCTGCAGCGCGCGGCGGCGCGCGGCCGTGAGGCCGTTGGCGAGGAAGCGCAGTTCGTTCCACGCGCCGCCCGGCAGCGGGCGATAGCGCGTCACCAGCACGTCGTGATACCGGGCATAGGCGGACGGCTCCCCCGGTGCGCGCGGGAAGTCGACGAAATTGCGATTGAGGTCGACGCCCTCGGCGGTGACCCGGCTGTCGTGGTGGAAGCCCCAGGGATTGACCGCATGGACCAGCACGCAGGCCAGCGGCAGCTCCGCCAGCCGCGCGTGCCAGGTATCGAAGAGGCGCAGCTGGCACAGCGCACCGGCATAGCCTTCCACGCCATGGGTGCCGCTGGCGATGAACAGGGCTGCCGGCGCGTCGGCCGCGCCGAGAACGGCGACGTCGATGGTCAGCGCGAGCGGGGTGCCGTCATCCGACGTCGCAACACCCACCGGCACGGCGGACAGCGCCGCGCCGAGCGCGGCCGCGCGTGCGCGGAAGGCATCGCGCGCATCGCGGTAACTGGCCGGCAGCGGCGGCGGGGGAGGCGTCATGGCAAGGCGAAGGAGGGCGACGAGCCGGCATTGTGCGCCGCCGGCGCATGCGCTGGCAACCGGCGCGCGGAGCGCATCGGTGCGGCCGGCTCACGCGCCGCGCACCGCACGCAGGATGGCGTCGGCGATCTTCGCGCCGCCGATGCTCGATGGCTCGATCGGGTTGGCATAGTCGGCGGCGGCGGTGCAGACGTGGCGCAGTTCGATCAGCCGCAGCCGCCGCTCGGTGGCGGTGCGCTGGATGACGTCGTCGAACAGGGCGATGGCGGTGCTCACCGCCTGCTGGTAGGCCGGGTCGGGAAAGTTGCCGTTGTAGATCGTGCAGACCGTCAGCGGCAGCCGCGGGGCCAGGCAGGCGGCCACCGCCTTGCGGTAGTCGGCCTCGAAGCCGCGCAGCTCGCCGGCCAGCAGGCGCAATGCCTCGCCGACGCTGGCGCTGCGCCGCGACAGCACGTCCTGGCGGCCGAGCGCATCGTTGCCGCCGACGCTGAGCACGAGGTCGGTCGCATCGGCGGGCAGCTTCGCCAGCTGCGAGGGGATGCCGGCGGTGGTGGCGCCGTCGACCGCCAGCAGCGTGGCTTTCCAGCCGCCCGGCAGGCGTTCGCGCACCTGGGCGATGACATCGGGACTGCCGCGCGTGTAGGCGCCGTTGTCGAGGATGGAATCGCCGAGCAGCACGATGTGGCGGGTGGCCGCCGCTTTCGTGGCGGCATCGGCGGGTGTGGCGGCGGTGGCGGGGCGCGGCATGGCGGCGCCGGCGGCCAGCGCGCCCGAGACGGCCAGCAATTGCCGGCGCAGGCGTTTCATGGTCATGGCGGGTCGATCCGTAGGGTGGTCCCGGATGGACCCGCGCCAGGCGTTGGGGTTTCCGCGCTGCCGCCGCGCAACTCAGCCGGTCGCGCGCACCATGCGCAGGCGCGCGCGCCGGTCCCCGAGCATGTCCCGCAGCTGTTCGATGGCAATGCCGGTTTCCTGGCTGATGGTCAGCAGGATGGTGCCGACCAGCGGCATGCTGCCGTCGCGGATCGCGCGGATCACGTTGCGCGCGACCTTCAGCTGGCGCGACAGCGCATCGTCGCTGTTCAGGTTGAGGTGTTTCATGATGGCATCGAGAAAGGCATTGGGATTGTAGTCGGTTGCGGCGTGAAGCATATTCCTCTGGTGTTGTCGGTTGACGCAGGGGACATGGACAGGATTGCCATGGAAAAGTTCTGCGCCATTCTCGTTGTTCGCACCGGCAACATGTTGCTGCAGATCATGCTTCCTGCGTGGCGGTCGCGTGCGCTGCCGCGTGTGCCGTATCGCCGACACGCTTGTAGAACACCGCCGTGGCCACCAGCCCGCCGTCCGGCCACAAGGCGTAGTCGGGAATGCGCCCGACCAGCTGCCAGCCGAGCCGCGCGTACAGGTGTTCGGCCTCTCCCGGCGAGGCGGTGTCGAGCACCAGCAGCGTCTTGCCCGCGGCGGCGGCGGCTTCCTCGGCGGCGCGCATCAGTGCTGCGCCGATGCCGCGCCGGCGGCCGCGCCGGTGCACCAGCAGCTTGGACACGTCGCCGCGGTGCGGCTGGTTGTCGGGCTGGTCGAGCACCACCTGCACCGTGCCGACGATGCCGTCGTCGTCCTCCGCCACCAGTACGATGCGTTCGTTGCGGCCGGCGCCGCCGGCGACCTTGCGCCAGAAATCGTCGGCCTTCGTGCGCGGCAGCGGATGCATGAAGCTGACCGAGGCGCCGCCGGCGACGCAATCGATCAGGATCTCCGACAGCGCGGCGATCTCGGCGTCGCCGATGGTGGCCAATCTGCGGATGCGGTAGGGAGCGGTGTGCATGCGGGTCTCCTGGTGCGATGGGATGCGTGGGGATCAGGGGGTGCGCTCGGTGACGACGACGACGACATAGCGCGCCGCGCTGCGTCCCGGGTTGCGGAAACCGTTCGGGCGTTCGAGGTCGAAGGCCAGGCAGTCGCCGGCCGCCAGCGCGTGCACGGTATCGCCGACGGTGATCTCGATGCGGCCCTCCAGCACCCACACCTGCTGGTGCACGCGCACGTCGCGCTCGACCGAGTCGTAGGACACCTGCGCGCCGGCGGGGAATTCCACCTCGACCATGCGGATCGGCGTCAGCGACGGCGGCGGCGACAGGTTGCGGCGCAGGTAGCCCGATTGCGGATCGCGCCATTCCGGCTGGTCGGCGCGGCGCACCAGCGGGGAGGCGGCCGGCGCCGGATCCTCGAACAGGCCGGCCAGCGGCACGCCGAGGCCGGCGGCGAGCTTCTCGAGCACCGTCGCGGTGGCGTTGCTCTGGCCGCGTTCGACCAGGGAAATCATCGAGCGGCTGACGCCCGACAGTTCGGCCAGCGCATCGAGCGAGAGGTTGCGCTCGCGCCGCAGGTGGGCGACGCGGGCGGCGATGCGCGCATTGATGTCCATGGGGGTGAGCTTTGGCGTTGTGTTCAATATGTTGGAAGTATTCTCCAGTAAACTGGAATTACCTGTCAACAGGCAGCTCCGCGCTTGAGGACGGGCAAGCGGCGCCGCCATGCGTCCGGGCGCCCCGTTGCCTGCGGGAGTATGCTGATTCCATCGGCAAGCAGGCGCCGCCGCAGGGTGGCGGCCGCTGCTTTCTTGTGCATGCTGCCGCAGGCGCCGCTGGCGAGGAAAGGATGTCCATGAAGATCACCCGGGATTACGAAGCGGCGGAACCCGCCCGCGCGGACGTCGACGGCTGGCAGGGACTGGCGCTGCTGGAGTTCGGCGCGCCATGGTGCGGCTACTGCATCGGCGCGCAGGAGGCGATCGCCGAAGGGCTGGCGCAGGCGCCCGAGATGCGCCACCTGAAGATCGAGGACGGCAAGGGCCGTCCGCTCGGGCGTTCCTTCCGCGTGAAGCTGTGGCCGACGCTGGTGTTCCTGCGCGATGGCCGCGAGGTGGCGCGCGTGGTGCGGCCGCATGATGCGCACGAGGTGCGGCAGGCGATGCGGCAGATGCTCGGTGATGGAAGCGAAGCGTGATCCAGGTCCGGGGGCGATTGCTCCCGGATTTGCCTCCGTCCTGCGTTCGGTAGTTTCTTGGTTCTTTATCTGCGGGAAGCGGCCATGGCGTCGCTTGCGTTCAGTTCGATATTTCTCTGTCTGCAGGCGGCGGTCATGGCGGCGCTTGCGCCGCCACGCTGTTCCGCTGCCCCTGCGGGGTCGCCCTGCGGGCGCCCGGCGGAGCGGTCGCCGAAACGGGGTCCAGAACAACTCGGCCCCGCAGGGGCCTCAGACAAGTTCTGGCCCTGATCCGTTTCGGCAACCGCTCCGCCGGCAGCTCCAAAGCGTGACGGCACAAGCGCCGCCATGACCGCTCCGTGACTTGGCAAGCGTCTCCACGTGCGAGCCTCCCCGATATCCCCTGCCCCTCGCAGGGGGAGGGTCAGGGTGGGGGTAGTGCGCTCGTTCTGCTACATGCATGTGCTCAGGCACCCCACCCCCATCCCGGCTTTCCCCTGTGGCAAGAGGGAGTCTCCACGACAGACCCCATCCCCTCCACGCCCCACATGCCATCGGGGCGGCACGGCCGTCCTTCGGCAACCGCGCCGCCCGGTTCCGGGCCGGCTTCCGGCTAGCCCATGAACCCCAGATCGCTGCGCGCGAAATTCGACAGTTCGTTCGGGAACACCTGCGTGGCCAGCTGCGCCGGCGCGACGCCGAACCAGCGGCCCAGCGTGGCGCCGAACTGCTGGTTGGAGATCTGCGGTATCCATACGCCGCGACCCGTCGCATCGTCGGAACCGCCCAGCGTGAACTCGGGGAAGCGGCCGTACAGCCCGCCGCGCACCGCGCCGCCGATCACCAGCTGGTGGCTGCCCCAGCCATGGTCGGTGCCGTTGCTCGACGGCTGCAGCGAGCGGCCGAACTCCGAGGCCGTGAAGGTGGTCACGCGCTGTGCCGCGCCGATTTCCTCGAGCGCCGCCTGGAAGGCCGCGACCGCCTGCGACAACCGGCGCAGCAGGTCGAAATGCTGCCAGGCCTGCGCACCATGCGTATCGAAGCCGCCCAGCGTCACGTAATACACCTGGCGTCCCGGCCCCTGCGCCATGCGCATGCGGATCATCTGGGCAATGGTGCGCAGCTGGTTGCCCAGCGCGGTGCCGGGGAAGGGCGTCGCCACCGGCGTGCCGGCCGCACCCTGCAGGCTCGCGGCCAGTTGCGTGCCTTCCAGCAGCGCGCGGTTGGCGCCGTTGGCGATGACGTTGCCGGTGTCGGTGCCAAGGATCTGCAGCAGCGCCGCGCGCCGTGCATTGGCCGCGGTCTGCGGCCAGAAATTCATCCCCTGCAGGCTGATCGTGCCCGATGACGGCAGCGCATTGCCGTGCGTCGTCGCGCCCTCGATGAACAGGCCGCCGCCGCCGAGCGAGACGGCGGCGAGATTGCCGCCGGCGCCGAGCGCATCGACCAGGCGCCCGCCCCAGCCGGTGCCGCCGCCGGTGGGCGTGCCGGCCTGGGTCTGGAACATCTGGTCCGGGTGCGAGAACAGCTGCGACGGCAGCGCGGTGCCGGCAAGGTAATCGGCACGCGTCATCGGCTGGCGCAGGTTGCCCAGGTTGAGCACCGCCGCAACCTGGCCGCGCGCGTACAGCGCATCGATCTCCGGCATGCCGTAATGGAAGGCGAACGGCTGCGTCACCGGCGCATCGACCGCCTGCGTCTGCGCGCTGCGCGCGCCCAGCAGCGTGCCGGCGCCCGCCGACAGGGCCAGCCCGGCCGGGGCGCGCAGCCGCGTGTAGGCCGCGTAGCGTGTGTCGTCGAGCGGCACGATCATGTTGTTGCCGTCGTTGCCGCCGGCGAGGTAGACGCAGACCAGCGCCTTGTAGTCGTCGACCGCGGCGAAGGCGGGGCGCGACAGGCCCAGGGCCGACAAGGCGCCGGCCAGGCCGGCCGCGGTGCCGAGGAACTTGCGGCGGTTCATGTGCGATGGGTTCATGGTGGTCGCCTCCGTGTCAGCGATGGACCGCGAATTCTGCGGTGACGGCCGCCAGGTAGAGCGCGGTGATCGCGCGCTGGCGGGGATCGGTGGATGCGGCCAGCGCGGTCGCGATCGCGTTGCGCGTCGACTGCGCCATGCGGCCATGGGTCAGCGCGGCATCGACCATGTTGACCAGCGCCGGAATGTCGCCGGCGGCGCCGACGAAGCGCGAGATGTCGATCGGGATCGCGGTGGCGAAATTGTTGCTGACCAGGTTCAGGATGAAATTGGCGCGTGCCACGGCGAACGCCGGCGTGTAGATCTGGAACTCCGGCCCGAAGTACTGCGGCGCATACGGCAGGCGCGTCAGCGGCGAATAGAAGCTGAACACGCTCGGCGCATTCAGCAGGCGCTGGCCCATCTGCGTGTAGTCCCAGAACAGGTTGGTCGGATCGGCCACGGTGCCGCCGAGCGCGCGCACCACGCCCAGCGTATGCAGGACCGGATCCTTCAACTTGCCCTGCGTGGCGGCGGCCGTGTCGCGGCGCGCTTCCGGATCGAGCAGCACCGCGCGCAGCGTCGCGCCGAGGTTGCCTTGCGTGCCGTTGAATGCCGATGCCACCCGCAGCACGTAGGCCGGGCTCGGATTGCTGGTGACGAAATGGCGGATCAGGCGCGTGGCGATGAAGGGTGCCAGGTTCGGATGGCCGAGGATGTTCTGCATCACCGCGTCCAGGTCCTGCGTCGCGGTCTGCCCGCCGGGCAGCACGCGGCCCATCAGCAGCGTCTTGGCGCGGGTGTCGTGGAAGCGCTCGCGCGGCTGGAGCGGACCGGAAAAGCCATCCCAGTTGAGTCCGGTGGCATTGGGTCCGGGGTAGGTCCAGCCCGACAGCGCCCGGGCGAAATCGACGATGCGGTTCTGGTCGTAGCTCGGCAGCGGCAGGCCGTTGGCGCCGAGCTGCGGCGAGCCGTCGGCATGGAGCAGCACCGGCCCGATGGTGAACAGCTGCAGCAGCTCGCGCGCATAGTTCTCGTTCGGCGTCGGCGCCCGGCTGTTGCCGAGGTCGAGGTATTTCGCCATCGACGGGTTGAGCGTCATCTCGCGCAGCAGCGCGCCGAAGTTGCCGAAAGCATGGTCGGACAGCGTGCGCAGCCAGGGCTGCATCTGGTCCGCGTAAGGATTCTTGTCGGCGGAGACCACGAAGATCTGCGACAGGGCGAAGATCATGCGCTGGCGCAGCTGGTCCTGGCCATGCGCCATGTTGGTGTACCAGTTGCGGCGCAGCGCATTCATGTCGGTGGTGTCGGCCAGCGGCGAGGCCGGCAGGGCCAGCTGCCGATCGATCCAGGCCGCTGCGCCGATCTGGCGCACGAGTGCCACGTCGGCAGGCGTAGGCCCGAAGCTGGCCTGTTCAAGGAGGCGTGCGGCGGCGATGGTGGCCGCATCGGGCGGCGGCGCCGTGACGACCGGCACCGGGGCCGGCGTGGGTGACGGCGTGGGTGACGGCGTCGGTGTCGGCGTCGGCGTCGGCGTGCCGGAGGCGCCCGTGGTGAACTTCAGCACCAGGCTGGCGGTCAGCGCCGGCTGGGTCGAGGTCGTGCCGGTGACGGTCACGTAGCCGCCGGGCGGCACGGTCTTCGGCGCCACATAGGTGCCGTTCTGCGAATTGACCGTGCCGACGACGCTGTTGCCGCCGGTGATGCCGTTGATGGCGAAGGTCATGTAGCGGCCCTGGCCGTCGACCTTGCCGGTGAACCAGATGGTCTGTCCGGGCGCGACCGGGTTCTTGGTCGCCTCGATGGTGGCGGTGACGGCGGAAGCCGGCGCGGCGGCGATGAAGCCGCACGCGAAGCAGGCGCACAACATCCCCGCCATGCGGTGTCGCATGAAGCGCATGGTGATCTCCCTGTTCGATGATTGAGCGGCCGGCAGCGGCCCATCGGGCCGGCCAGCCGCACTGGCAATCGGACGATGGCAAGTCGCATGCCAACCGGAAATCGCACGGCGCGAATGGCTTTGATGCCGAAGTGCTCACAATTTTTGTCAGATTCAGCAGAGTCGTTGCTTGCCTGTTGACACTTTTGGTCACTTTCCGAGCCCGTGCGGTAACCGTGGCTGGTTGTAGCGGCATTGTCGTGACATCTTCGGAAATGTGTAACCGGGCCTTGACCCGTCACGCCGGCGCTGCCACACTCGGCATCCCATTCACCCGCCACAGGAGACCGCCATGCGTACGATTGATATTGCCCTCCTGTCGGCCGCCTGATCCGCATCCGCTTCCCGGACCGCCCGCATTGATTCCACGCCGGCATGGCCGGCGTCGTTCAGAACACCCGATCCGATCGTTCCAGGCGCGCTGATGCTTTCGCATCCGTGCGGCCGACCTGTCTGCCTTCGCTCCGCGCATGCGGCGTGACGGCGCCGTGGCGCCCGTACGGTTCGTGCCGTGCCGGCGCCACGGTTGCCGCGCCGCTGCCGGGATCGCCCGCCGCGTGCGGGCCGTTCGTCCGCAGACCTGCCTGCCCGCTTTCCGCGACCACGCCGCGTGGCGCCCGCGGGCATGCCGGCCGGACCAGAAACCTGGAATCCGAAACGATCATGATCGATTTTTCCCATGACACGCTGCGCCGCATCGGCCTGGCGCAGTCCATCATCAACATGTTGTACCGCCTCGACCCGCCGCCGGACGGCGAAGCCGACCGCTGGCGCCTGATGCGCATCGTCGAGGTGCAGCGCGACCGCTGCACGCTGTTCGACGGCGACACGGCGCTGGTGGCGCGGCCCTTGCCGAAGCTGCTGCAGGAACTGCAGGGCGACGGCGACGCGCTCACCGCCGGCGACTGGGCGCTGGTCGAGATGCGCGATCACGGCGAGCCGTGGATCGCGCGCCGCATCCCGCCGGTCACCCAGATCGCCCGCCGCGCCAACGACGGCCGCCGCCAGGCGCTGGCCAGCAATGTCGACACCGCCCTGCTGGTGATGGGCCTGGACCTCGACTTCAACCTGCGCCGCATGGAGCGCACCATCGCCATGGTGCAGGCCAGCGAGGTGGCGCCGGTGGCGGTGCTGACCAAGGCCGACATCGGCACCGACGTCGAGGCGCGCGTGGCCGAACTGCGGCGGCGCCTGCCGCCATCGGTGCCGGTGGTCGCGATCGACGGCACCTCGCCGGCCGCGCGCGATGCGCTGTCGCCGTGGCTCGGTCCGGGCCAGACGCTGGTGATGCTCGGCTCCTCGGGCGCCGGCAAGTCGACGCTGACCAACACCCTGGTCGGCATGGACGGCGCGACGGGGCAGGCCACCGGCGGCGTACGCCGTGGCGACGGCCGCGGCCGCCACACCACCACCGCGCGCTCGCTGCACCTGTGTCCTGACGGCGCCTGCATCATCGACACGCCGGGCCTGCGCACCTGGCGGCCCGATGCCGACGAAGAGACGCTGGCCGCCACCTTCGAGGACATCGATGCGCTGGCGCGGCATTGCCGCTTCGCCGACTGCCGCCACGAAGCCGAGCCCGGCTGCGCGGTGCGCGGCCAGGTGCCGGACGACCGGCTGGCGAACTACCACAAGCTGCTGCGCGATGCGGCACGCGGCAGCATGACGCCGCTGGAACGCATCGCGCTGCGGCAGAAGTGGAAGGCGCTGGGCAAGGCGGGGACGCAGCGGGCGCGCGACAAGCGCCGGTGAGCGCAGGTGATTGCGGATGCGCGCTGCCGGCGCAGTCGTGCCGGCGGCGCCGTCCGCATCGCTGTGCGGCATTCGCGATCGCCCTGCAGGCGCGCGCGATTTTCGCTAGCATCGTCTGTCGATCAACCCTTACCGAAAGAAGGAAGCACCATGCAGCAACCGATCCTGTACGTCGACCATCATTACGGCAGTCCCTACGCCATGGCGGTGTTCGTGGCCTTGCGCGAAAAAGGCGTGGCCTTCGACCTCCGCACCGTGGATCTTGACGCCGGACGGCAGCACGAGCGCGACTATGCGGCGGCCTCGGTCACGCAGCGCGTGCCGACCCTGGTGCATGACGGCTTCGCGCTGTCCGAGTCGTCGGCCATCTGTGAATACCTCGACGAAGTTTTCCCGGGGACGCGCCTGTTCCCGGCCGATCTCCGCCAGCGCGCCCGTGCCCGCCAGGTGCAGGCCTGGATCCGCAGCGACCTGATGCCGATCCGCGAGGAACGCTCGACCGAGGTGGTGTTCTACGGCGTGAAGCGGCCGCCGCTGACGGCGCGCGGCGAGGCCGCCGCGGCCAAGCTGTTCGCCGGGGCCGACGTGCTGCTGCCGCAGGGTGCGGACAACCTGTTCGGCGAGTGGTCGATCGCCGATGTCGACCTGGCGATGATGCTCAACCGCCTGGCGATGCACGGCGATGCGGTGCCGGAACGGCTGGCCGCCTATGCGCAACGCCAGTTCCGCCGTCCGGCGGTGCAGGAATGGCTGGAGATCGCGCGCCCGCCGCTGTGACGGGCCGGGCCTGCTTCAGGCGGAGCAGGCCTTCATTTCCGCGACGACAGCACGATGCCGGCCACGATCAGCGCGAAGGCAATGCCGTGGTAGAGGCGCGGCGCCTCGCCCAGCACCAGCAGCGACAGCACCGCGGCGAACAGCGGCGTGAGGTTGTTGAAGAAGGCGGCGACATTCGGGCCGGCGCGCGACACGCCGGCGCTCCAGCAGCGGAACGCCAGGATCGACGGCCCGATGGCGACATACAGGAGGGCGGCCACCAGCGCGCCGCTCCATTCGATGTGCGGCGCGCGGATCGCCCATTCGCCGGCGGTCATCGCGCCCGACCACAGGAGGCCGAAGGCGATCTGCGCCACCAGGAAGGCCGACCAGTCGCCGCGCACGCCGGCCGGTTCGGTGGTGCGCGTGAGCATCCAGCTGTAGACCGACCAGGCGACGGTGGCCAGCAGCATCAGCAGGTCGCCCGGCACCAGGCGCGCGGCCATCAGCACCTGCCAGTCGCCGCGCGACAGCACCAGCAGCACGCCGGCGATCGACAGGGCGGCGCCGGCCACCTGGCGGCGATCCACCGTCGCGCCGAAAAACAGCCAGCCGACCAGCATCATCCACACCGGCATGCTGGCCGCCACCAGCGTGACGTTGATCGGCGTGGAGGTCTCCAGCGCCTGGTATTGCAGCGCGTTGTAGAGCCCGATGCCGAGCAGCCCGAGCACCAGGAAGCGGCGCCAGTGCCTCCACACCGGCGAGCCGCGCCGCAGGACGCCGTGCGACAGCGGCAGCAGCAGCAGGAAGGCCAGCACCCAGCGCAGGAAATTGAGCGTCACCGGCGGCACCAGCGGATTGACCAGCCGCCCCACGATGGCGTTGCCGGCCCACATCAGCGGCGGGACGGTCAGCAGCAGGGCGGTGGAGAGGGAAAGCGGACGGTTCATCGGATATCCGTGGCGAAGGGGGCTGCCTGAGGCCGGACCATCATATCGAAATCGGCGTGGATGTGCTGTCCGGGGTGTCTTCATCCCGTATGCGTCATGGAGTGTTTCTCGTAGGCGCATGATGTGGCAGTTGGATTGGGTTCTTGCGATGGTTGTCCGCGCATGAGGAGCCAACGGGCGCGGGGGACGGGGTCGGCACTACGCGGCCCGGCATACCGCCACCTGCGTGGCGTGTATCCGGCTCGCCGCTCCGTACCGACCCCGTCCCCCACGCCTGACCGAGTACGCGCATGCACCGTGACTGCACGCGCCATCGCTCCTTCCCCCTCGCAGGGGGAGGGAATATCGGGGAGGCTCAAGCACAATCGCGCTTGCCAAGTCACGAAGCGGACATGCCGGCACGGGCACCGTCACGCTTTGGAGCTGCCGGCGGAGCGTCTTCCGGAACGGATCAGGGCCAAAACTTGTTTGAGGCCGCAGGCCGAGTTGTTTTGGACCCCGTTTCGGAAGATGCTCCGCCGGGCGCCCGCAGGGCGACCCCGCAGGGGCAGCGGAACAGCGTGGCGGTGCCCGTGCCGGCATGTCCGCCGCCTGCAGACAAAGGATGGACACACCCTCTTCTCGGTAGAAGTGCCGGCGCGCCCGCTGCCTGCAGACAAAGGACGGACACGCCCTCATCTCGGTAGAAGTGCCGGCATGTCCGCTGCCGCCAAACAACGCGCACATTCACCGATCGCAGGAACCCGGAGCACCGTACCAGCGCAAACGCCATTTCCCCCGCCCGCGGTTACAATCGTCAGGCATCTTGCCCGCCACGGCAGCGGCAAGGCTTGGCTTCCCACCGACAACCACCAAGAAGGAAACCTCATGGCACCCAGGATACTCGTGGCCCAGGGCGGCGGTCCGACCGCCGTCATCAACCAGTCGCTGGCCGGCGTCGTGCTCGAGGCGCGCCGCTGCGGCGCCGAGCGCATCTACGGCGCGCGCCACGGCGTGCGCGGCATCGTCAACGAAGACCTGGTCGACCTCACCCAGGAAACCGTCGCCAACCTCGAACTGGTCGCCGCCACGCCCTCGTCCGCGCTCGGCTCCACCCGCGACAAGCCCGACGTCCAGTACTGCCAGAACATCTTCCGCACCGTGAAGGCCCACGGCATCACGCATTTCTTCTACATCGGCGGCAACGACTCCTCCGACACCGTGCGCATCGTCAGCGAGGAAGCCGCCCGCGCCGGCTACCCGCTGCGCAGCGTGCACATTCCCAAGACGATCGACAACGACCTGGTCGGCAACGACCATACGCCCGGCTTCCCCTCGGCCGCGCGCTTCGTCGCCCAGGCCTTCGCCGGCGCCAACCTCGACAATGTCTCGCTGCCCGGCGTCTATGTCGGCGTGGTCATGGGCCGCCATGCCGGCTTCCTGACCGCCGCCGCCGCGCTCGGCCGCAAGTTCCCCGACGACGGCCCGCACCTGATCTACCTGCCGGAGCGCACCTTCTCGATCGAGCGCTTCCTGGCCGACGTGAAGGCGGTGCACGACCGCCTCGGCCGCTGCGTGGTCGCGGTGTCCGAAGGCATCCACGACGACTCCGGCGCACCGATCGCGACGCTGCTGGCCAAGGAAGTCGAACGCGACGCCCACGGCAACGTGCAGCTGTCCGGCACCGGCGCGCTGGCCGACCTGCTGTGCGACGAGATCAAGGACAAGCTGAAGATCAAGCGGGTGCGCGGCGACACCTTCGGCTACCTGCAGCGCTCCTTCCTCGGCTGCGTGTCCGACGTCGACCAGCGCGAGGCGCGCGAGGTCGGCGAACGCGCCGTGCAGTTCGCCTTCTTCGGCGAGCGCGACGGCTCGGTGGCGATCCGCCGCACCGGCGACTACGCGGTCGACTACGTGCTGCAGCCGCTCGAAGCGGTGGCCGCCAGGACGCGCACCATGGAAGACGAACTGATCGCCCCCGCCGGCAACGACGTCACCGAGGCCTTCATCCGCTACCTGCGCCCGCTGCTCGGCGGCGGCCTGCCCGATGCCCACCGGCTGCGCGCGCCGGCCGTGCCGAAGGTGCTGTCCTCCGGGGAATGACGCGCAGCGCATGAATCTCTCGGAGTATTCGCAACGGATGAACCGGGTGCTCGATCACATCGACCGGCACCTGGACCAGCCGCTGGAGCTGGACACCCTGGCCGACGTCGCGCATTTTTCGCGCTTCCACTTCCACCGCGTGTTCTCCGCCTGGGTCGGCGAGACTTTCGGCGACTATCTGCGGCGGCGGCGCTTGGAGACGGGCGCCTTCTACCTGTGCGCCCGGCCGCGCGCGACGGTGCTGGAAGTGGCGCTGCTGGTGGGCTTCGGTTCCGGAGAGGCGTTCGCGCGCGCGTTCCGCCAGCGCTTCGGCTGCACGCCGAGCGCCTGGCGCGAACAGGCGCCGGCACGCCTGGCCGAGGGGCTGGAACAGGTAAGGGAACGCCGTCTGGCGCAACGGCCGGGCGGCCACCGCAATCCGGATCAGGCCGACCGCAATCCCGATCAGGAAACCGGGGCGCCGGACGGCCAGAATGGCGGCTCGTCATTCTTCCAGGAGCCTGCCATGCATGTCCGTCTCGTCGATTTTCCCGAAGTGAAAGTGGCCTACATGCGCCACATCGGCCCCTACGGTCCATCGATCGGCAGGTTCTGGCGCGAACAGTTCGCGCCATGGCTGCAGGCTACCGGCCTGGCCGGCGCGCAATGCTACGGGCTCGGTCTCGACGATCCGGCCGTCACGCCGGCCGAGCGCTGCCGCTACGATGCCTGCGTCGAGCTGCCGGACGGCTTCGTGCCCGACGGCCGCGCCAACCTGGCCACGCTGCCGGGCGGCCGCTACGCGGTCACCACATTCACCGGCAACCCGATGACCATCGGCGACGCCTGGGTGGAATTCTTCCGCGACTGGCTGCCGAAGAGCGGCTTCCGCTGCGACGCGCGGCCGTGCTTCGAATACTATCCGCGCCGCGTGGAACAGGGCGTGCCGCCCGACGCATTCACCTGCGACATCTGCATCCCGGTCGCGCCGCTCTGAGGAGTCCGCCCGCTGCGCGTGCCGGCACGCGCGCGGCGGCGGTTCAGTGGGAGGACGGTTCGATGACCACGGGGGTGGGCGCGGCGACCGGCGCCGGATCGCGCGCGGTGCCGATTTCCATGAAGGGGCCGCACTGCGACATCTGGCAGGTCGACACGAACAGCCGCCCCTGGCGTTCGATGGTGCGGGTGGTGAGGCCGGTCTGGTGGTCGGTCAGCGTGCAGATCCGTTCCCCGGCGTCGTTGGCGATGCAGGCCGGCTTCGGCGCGCTCGAGCAGGCGGCCAGCAACAGTGCGGGCAACAGAGCCGTCATGCGGGTCGGGATCGGGGTGCGCTTCATGGATCGCCTTTCGTGGTGAGGCAGGGCGCGAAGACCGCCGTGCCGGGATGCGGCTAGTGTACCGTGCGGCAACAGCCGAGGCGAGCCGCACTGCGCGAATGCAACAGGCGGCACCAAGCGGCGCTTCCGTGGTCGGAGAAACATCGCGCCGGGCCGCGGCAGGCAGGCGCCACCCACCACGGAGATTCCCATGCCCAACACGCTGATCCATTCCTACGACACCCTGTTCGACGCCGAGAGCGCGCAGCAGCAGCTGGTCGCCGCGGGCTTTCCGCGCGACTGCATCCACCTGACCGTGACCCAGGAGGAAGCCGGCCCGGTCCAGGGCAACTTCACCGTCGGCGACGGCGGATCCTTCGGCACCGAGCGCGCCGACAACGTGCCGTCCGGACTCAACAACAGCGAGATCTACGCGCGCGACTACAAGGAAGTGGCCAACCGCGGCCAGTTCCTGGTGACGGTCGATGCCGGCGACGACGACCAGGAGCGGCGCGCCAGCGAGATTCTCAACCGCTATGGCGGCATCGACGTGCAGGAAGTGTCCGGCCGCGCCACCCGCCACTGAGCCGGCGCCGCGCCGCGGCAGGAAAATCGCTCCCGGCGCATAATTGCGCCAGTTCATCGACACCGGGAGCGGGCATGTCCTACGACTTCGATCTGTTCGTCATCGGCGCGGGTTCGGGCGGCGTGCGCGCGGCCCGCTTCGCGGCCGGCTTCGGCGCGCGCGTCGCGGTGGCCGAGAGCCGCTACCTCGGCGGCACCTGCGTCAACGTCGGCTGCGTGCCGAAGAAGTTGCTGGTCTACGGTGCCCACTACCGCGAGGATTTCGCGCAGTCGGTCGGCTACGGCTGGAATCCGGGCGACCCGTCCTTCGACTGGGCCACGCTGATCGGCAACAAGGACCATGAGATCGCGCGCCTCAACGGCATCTACCGCAACCTGCTGACCGGCGCCGGCGTCACGCTGCGCGAAGGCCACGCCCGCATCGTCGATCCGCATACCGTCGAGATCGGCGGCGAACGCGTGACCACCGGCCACATCCTGGTGGCCACCGGCAGCTGGCCGCAGCGGCCCGAGTTTCCAGGCAGCGATTATGTGATCACCTCCAACGAGGCCTTCCACCTGACGACGCTCCCGCGCCGCGTGCTGGTGGTCGGCGGCGGCTACATCGCGGTGGAATTCGCCTCGATCTTCCATGGCCTGGGCAGCGCGACCACGCTGCTGTACCGGCGCGACCTGTTCCTGCGCGGATTCGACCTGGCCGTGCGCGAGCATCTGCGCGACGAGCTGCAGGGCAAGGGACTGGCGCTGCGCTTCAACAACGACATCGCGCGCATCGACCGCCGCGACGACGGCAGCCTCCTGGTCACGCTGCTCGACGGCGCGACGCTGGTGGCCGACCTGGTGTTCCATGCGATCGGCCGCCGCGCGCTGCATGCAGGCCTCGGCCTGGAAAACACCGCGGTGCGCTTCAGCGACGACGGCGCCATCGATGTCGATCCGGATTTCCGCACCGCCGAGCCGTCGGTATCGGCCATCGGCGATGCGATCGGCAACCAGCACGGCCGCCTGCAGCTGACCCCGGTGGCCCTGGCCGAAGGCATGGCGGTGGCGCGCCGGCTGTTCCGCCCGGAGGAATACCGCCGCGTCGATTACCGCCTGATCCCGACCGCGGTGTTCTCGCTGCCCAACATCGGCACCGTCGGCATGACGGAGGAACAGGCGCGCGCCGCCGGACACCGCCTGAAGATCTACGAAAGCCGCTTCCGCCCGATGAAGCTGACGCTGACCGGATCGGCCGAGAAGACGCTGATGAAGCTGGTGGTCGATGCCGCCAGCGACCGCGTGCTCGGCTGCCACATGGTCGGCCCCGATGCCGGCGAGATCGTGCAGGGCCTGGCCGTCGCGCTCAAGGCCGGCGCCACCAAGCAGGTGTTCGACGACACTATCGGCATCCATCCGACCGCGGCCGAAGAATTCGTCACCATGCGCACGCCGGCGCGGGTCGACTGAGAATCCGTCCGGCTGATGCAGCGCGAGGCTATCCGAATCTCCGCCTGACCGCTCCTTCCCTCTCGCTGCGTGCCCTGCAAGGGTGACGGTCGGGAGGGGAAGCGCCGGAACACACCCACGCGATCACTCGAGCGCACGCCCCTCTTCCGACCGACCGCCAGGGCCATCCGGTCAGCGACAGCCTGTCGCTGCGCATGGTCGGCGAACGCCACCGGACCGTCGGAGACCGGGCGGATGCACATGCGCACCTCGGAAATTTTGACCTGGATCATTCGGTTTCCGGGACTTGACCACTAGCATGCGTTCAGAACTGGCGCCGTCGCCGTCCAGGTTCCGCGCGGACCGCTGCGGCGCCTGCCGTCATCCAGATCAAGGAGGTGTGCCATGAGCACCATGTTCAAGACCGTCGCAGTCCACGTCAACGAATCGACCCATGCGCTCGAGCGCGTGAAACTGGCCGCCCGCTGGGCCGCTGCCTTCGATGCCCATCTGGTCGGCGTCGCCGCCACCGGCCTGCCGGCCAGCTTCTATCTCGGCGGCATGTCGGGCGAGGGCGCCGCGATCGTGCCCACCTACCTGGATGTGCTGAAGGACCGCGCCGAGACCGCGCTGTCGATGGCCGAGAGCGTCGCCAACCAGGTCGGCGTGCGTTCCTTCGAGCGGCGCCTGATGGAAGAGGAAGCCGGCGTCGCCCTGGCGCTGCAGGCGCGCTACAGCGACCTGGTCATCATCGGCCAGGACGACCCGGACGACAGCACGCTGGCGCAGGCCCCGGCGATCGCCGATTACGTCGTGCTCAACAGCGCGCGCCCGGTCATGATCGTGCCCTACGCCGGCCATTTCCCGACGCTCGGCGAGCGCATCCTGGTCGGCTGGGACGGCAGCGCCGAATCGGCCCGCGCCGTGCACGGCGCGCTGCCGCTGCTGCAGCGCGCCCACGTGGTGCAGGTCGCCGTGTTCGATGCCAAGGTCGGCGGCAATGCCCACGGCGAGGAACCGGGGGCCGACATCGCCACCTTCCTGGCCCGCCATGGCGTCAAGGTCGAGGTGTCGCGCCATGTCGCCGGCAAGAACATCGACATCGGCAACGCGATCCTGTCGCAGGCCGCCGACAGCAATGCCGACCTGCTGGTGATGGGCGGCTACGGCCATTCGCGCTTCCGCGAGGTGATCCTCGGCGGCGTCACGCGCACCATCCTGCGTTCGATGACGACGCCGGTGTTCATCTCGCACTGACCGCGGCTTTCGCCGCCCCCGGGAATGCCGCACGGTTCCCGCCCAAGGCGCCGCCCCTGCCGCCGCCGCGGCGGAGCGGGCGGCCTGCCCGCGTGCGCAGCGCACGCGACCGGAAGAGAACATGTATCGAGACATCGTGATCGTCCGTGAAGGCGACGGCTACCGTCTCCTGTACGGACAGCTGCATCTTGCCGCGGGCCTGTCGCGCGCCGATGCCGTCGAGGTCGACACCGACGAGGACGGCACGCTGCGCATCGTCAGGGCAGGCGGGGAGCTGCTGGTGGAAAAGGGCGGCAGCTTCCTGCCGCTGTATCGCAACCAGTAAGGCCGCTCACGTGGGCTCCTTGGCGCCGGCACGGCCGCCGTCACCGTCGGTCCGTGTCCCGGGTGTCATGACCGGCCGCATCAGGCTCCATCAGGCCGTGCCGGTCCCGGGCGCGGCGCGGCGCAGCAGCGCCTTCTCGGCTTCCACCGCCAGCATCAGCAGCACGCCGAACACGACGATGCGCAGCCACGAGTCGCCGTCGATGGCGGCCGTGCCGAACATCGCCTGCATCGGCGGCAGGTAGGTGAACAGCAGCTGCAGCACCACCATCACGCCGGCGGCGATCAGCACGTAGCGGTTGCCGAACAGGCCCTCGCGGTTGAGCACCGGCGCCGTCAGGTGGCGGCAGTTGAACAGGTACATGATCTCGCCGGCCACCAGCGTGTTGATCGCCGCGGTGCGCGCGGCATCGACCGCCACGCCGCGCTCCAGCTCCCAGAAGAACATGCCGAAGGCGCCGGTCACCAGCATCGCGCCGACCGCCAGCAGACGCCACGCCAGCAGGCGCGTGACCAGCGGCTCGGCCGGGTCGCGCGGCGGCATGTGCATGATGCGGCCCTCCGGTTCCTCGAAGGCGATCGCCAGCGCCAGCGTCACCGCGGTCACCATGTTGACCCACAGGATCTGCACCGGCGTGATCGGCACCGTCACGCCCAGCAGCACCGCCATCAGCACCATCAGGCCCTGGCCGACATTGGTCGGCAGCGCGAACAGGATCGCCTTGCGCAGGTTGTCGTAGACCGCGCGGCCTTCCTCGACGGCGGCGGCGATCGAGGCGAAATTGTCGTCGGCCAGCACGATCTCGGCCGCTTCCTTGGCGGCCTCCGTGCCCTTGCCGCCCATCGCCACGCCGACGTCGGCCATCTTCAGCGCCGGCGCGTCGTTGACGCCGTCGCCGGTCATGGCGACGATCTCGCCCTGCGCCTGCAGCGCGCGCACCAGGCGCAGCTTGTGCTCGGGGCTGGCGCGGGCGAACACGTCGGCCTCCAGCGCGACGCGGCGCAGCGCCTCGTCGTCGAGCGCGTCGAGCGAGGCGCCGGTCACGGTGCTGACGTTCTCGGACAGGCCGAGGCGGCGGCCGATCGCGCCGGCGGTCGCGGCATGGTCGCCGGTGATCATCTTGACGCGGATGCCGGCGGCGCGGCAGGCCGCCACCGCGTGCATCGCCTCGTCCTTGGGCGGATCGGCGATGCCGAGCACCGCCAGCAGCGTGAAGCCGCCGGACTCGACATCGGTGAATTCCAGTTCCGGCTTGCGGCCGTCGTCCTCGCGCAGCGCCAGCGCCAGGAGGCGCATGCCCTGGGCTGCGGCCAGATCCATCGCGCCCATCCAGTGCGCGCTGTCGAGCGGGCGGTCGCCGGCGGCTTCGCGCTGGCGGCTGCACAGTTCCAGCACGCGCTCCGGCGCGCCCTTGAGGAACACGACGCCGCGCCCCGCGTGGTCATGGTGCAGCGTGGCCATGAAGCGGTGTTCCGATTCGAAGGGAATCACGTCGGTGCGCGGCAGCGCCTCGCGCTCGAAGCCCGGGTCGAGGCCGGCCTTCATGCCCAGCGTCACCAGCGCGCCCTCGGTGGGGTCGCCGGTCAGCAGCCAGCGGCCGTTTTCCTGGCGCAGCGCGGCGTCGTTGCACAGCAGCGCGGCGCGGCCGAGGTCGGACAGCACCGGGTGCTCCGCCGGGGTGGCGGCGCGGCCGTCGCGCTCGAAGCCGCCGTGCGGCGCGTAGCCGGCGCCGGTCACCTCGAAGGTGGCGTCGGCGGCGATCGCCACCTGGGCCGTCATCTCGTTCTTGGTCAGGGTGCCGGTCTTGTCGGTGCAGATCACCGTGACCGAGCCGAGCGCTTCCACCGCCGGCAGCCGGCGGATGATGGCGTGGCGGCGCGCCATGCGCTGCACGCCGATGGCCAGGGTGATCGTCATGATCGCCGGCAGGCCTTCGGGAATCGCCGCCACTGCCAGGCCGACGGCGGCCATGAACATGTCGTGGGCCGGATAGCCGCGCACCGCGATGCCGAACAGGAACATCGCCGCCGCCACCGCCAGCGTCACCCAGGTCAGCTGGCCGCCGAAGGCGGCGAGCTTGCGCAGCAGCGGCGTGGTCAGCTCCGGCAACGCGGCCAGCATGGTGCCGATGCGGCCGATCTCGGTGGCCGCCCCGGTGGCGGTCACCACGCCCATGCCCTGGCCGTAGGTGACCAGCGTGCTCGAATAGGCCATCGACAGGCGGTCGCCCAGTTCGCTGGCGGCCGGCACCGGGCGCACCTGCTTCTCGACGGCGACCGATTCGCCGGTCAGCGCATCCTCGGCGATGCGCAGGTTGGACAGCTCGAGCAGGCGCAGGTCGGCCGGCACCTTGTCGCCCGAGGCGACGAAAACGATGTCGCCGGGCACCAGGTCCTCGGCGGCGATCTCGCGCCGGTGGCCGTCGCGCAGGACCTGGGCGCGCAGCGGCAGCATGTCGCGGATCGCGTCGAGCGCCGCTTCCGCCTTGCCTTCCTGCAGATAGCCGATGATGGCGTTGATCACCACCACGCCGACGATGACGGCACTGTCGACCAGCTCGCCGAGCAGCGCGGTGACCACGCCCGAGGCCAGCAGCACATAGATCAGGACATTGCGGAACTGCGCGCCGAAGCGCGCCAGCGCGCTGCGCCGCGGCGGCTGTGGCAGCAGGTTGGGGCCATGGCGCGCGCGCCGTGCGGCGGCTTCGGCGGCGGACAACCCGGTGCGCGCGGCGCCGAGCGTGGCCAGCACCGCATCCGCAGGTTGCGCATGCCAGCCGTCGCCGGCCGAGGGGTGCGGATCGTCCGGACGCATGGCGGCGTGGCCTCCCGGTAAGAAACCTTGCTTACTTGGCGACGGTCACCGGGATCGGCGATGCATGGATGACCTTGACCGTGGTGGAACCCATCATCAGCGGGCCGATGGCGAAACCCACTCCCGACAGGCCGATGACGATGCCGTCGCAATGATGCTCGCGCGCCGATTCGACGATGGCCGTGACCGGCACGCCGACCACCCAGAATGCGCGATAGGGCACGCCGGCGGCGTCGAGCGCGGTACGGGCTGATTGCAGCGCCTGCTCGGCCTCCTCATGCTGGATGGTGTGGATTTCATCGGAAGACAGGACGGCATGCAGTTTGTTCTCGAACGGTTCCTGCACATTGAGGAGGAAGCATTCCACGCCCGGCATCTCGCGGGAAAGCCTGACGACATACTCGACGGCGCGCAATGCATATTCGGAACCATCGACGGGCAACAGCAGTTTCGGCATGGAAGGACTCCTTGATCACGGTGGGACGGGCACGCTGATGCGGCGGCGCGTCATGGCGCTACCTTACGGGTCGCCATGCGGGGCGGTCGTTGACATGAGTCAAATTTCCCGGAGCGAACGATGACGACATGCGGCGCGATTCATGGTGAAGCGCCGGCGGCACGTCCATGCAAGGGGCGCCTGAGTCTTTTGACTGGCATCAAAGAACTCCTCCGATGCGCCGCGCAGACTCGTGCCACGGTGCGGCCTGCGGCCGCCGTCCCATGCAACGACGAGAAGGACCGACCATCATGCTGACGAGCGACTGCTGCAATCCCGATGTCGTCACCTGCGATCCCGACGCGACGGTACGCGAGGTGGCGGCGCTGATGCGCCGGCACCATGTGGGAAGCGTGGTCGTCACCGACCGCGACGACAGCCGCAAGCCGGTCGGCATCGTGACCGACCGCGACATCGTCGTCGAGGCGATCGCGCCGGAACTCGATGTCGACGCCATCACGGCCGGCGACATCATGAGCACGCCGATCGCCACCGTGCGCGACACCGACGACCTGGCCCGCACGCTGGCGGCGATGCGGGACAACAAGGTGCGCCGCATCCCGGTGGTGACGGCGGACGGCGCGCTGGCCGGCATCGTCGCGGCCGACGACGTGATCGGCATGCTGGCGCACGAGCTGCAATCGATCACCGGCGCCATCGTCGGCCAGCAGATGCTGGAAGCCAACATGCGGCGCTGAGGAACGCCGCCTGCGCGCCATCGGCTGAAGCCGCGCAAGCGGTCGCGCGGCCGGCCGGATTGTTTGGCTGCCGGCACGGTCACACCGGATGTTGCCCTTGCCAGGTCCGCCCATGGAACGACATCGTCCTCCGCCTTCCGCGCACGCCACGCCGCCGCTCGCGCCGGGTCTCCTCGGCCTGCTGTACCGCTATCTCTTCTTCGACTGGCTGTTCCGCGACATGCTGCGCGCGCGCACGCCGATCGAGCGCCATGCCGCCCGGCAGCACAACCGCAGCATGCGCCGGCACCTGCCGACCTACCTGCGCCGCTGGGGCCTGCTTGCCGCCTTCGCCTTCGCGCTCGGCTTCCTGTGCGAGCGCCTGCCGGCGCCGACCGCGGCTGCCTGGTGCTTCACCTGGACCGGCATCCTGCTGACCGGCATGTCGGTGACCACGGTGATGTGGCTGTTCCTCGGGAGACCCGATTGACCGCCGCGCCGCAGGGCGCGGGCAGGCAGCGGGTGATCGTGGTCGGCGGCGGACTGGCGGGCCTGGCCTGCGCGGTCGCGCTGGCCGACCACGGCGTCCCGGCGCTGGTGATCGAGCGCGATGCGCTGCCCGGCGGCCGCGCGCGCAGCTGGACCGACGAGCGCACCGGCGATGCGGTCGACATCGGCCCGCACGTGTTCCATTCCGAGTACCGCAACATGCTGGCCTTCCTCGACCGGCTCGGCACGCGCGCCGCGATCACCTGGCAGCCCGGCCGAGTGCTGACCATCGCCAGCAAGCCGCGTCCGGTGGTGCTGCGCCACTGGCCGCTGCCGGCGCCGCTGTCGCTGCTGCCGAGCATCCTGCCGGCGCCGGGATTGTCGGTGGCCGATTTCCTGTCGATGACGGCGGTGACCTGGCATGCGATGCGCTTCGGCAAGGAGGATGTCGATGCGCTCGACGCCATGAGCGCCGAGGAATATTTCCGCCGCCAGGGCGTGAGCGAAGCGATGATCGACTGGTGGTGGCGCTTCGCCGCGATGGTGGTGTGCAACGTTCCGCTGGAGCGCTGCTCGGCCGCCGCGCTGCTGCGCATCCATGCGCAGCTGTCGGGCCACCAGGGCGTGCATTTCGGTTTTGCGGCCGATGGCCTGGGAGAACTGTACGTGCGCCAGGCCACCCGCATCGTCGAGGCGGCCGGCGGCCGGGTGCTGACCGGGACGGCGGTGCGCGCGCTGGCGGGCGCGGGGCGCGTGGCCGGCGTCGTGCTCGATGACGGCAGCCGGCTGGCAGCGCGCCACGTGGTGTGCGCGCTGCCGCCGCAGGCGCTGGGCCGCCTGCTGCCGCCGGCATGGGCCGCGCTGGAGCCTTTCCATGCGCTCGATGCCTTCGAGCCGAGCCCCTACCTGTCGTGCTACCTGTGGTTCGACCGCCGCGTGATGGCGGAACGCTTCGTCTCGCACCTGTGGTCGCCGCGGCGGCTCAATTACGATTTCTACGACCTGTCGCGCATCCGGCGCGGCTGGGAAGGGCGGCCGTCGGTGGTGGCCAGCAACATCATCTACAGCCATCGCGCGCACTCTCTTTCCGACGACGAAGTGATCGCCGCGACGGTGCGCGAGCTGGCGGAATTCGCGCCGGCCGCCGCGCGCGCGACACTGGTGCATGCGCGCGTGCACCGCATCCCCATGGCGATCCCGTGTCCCGTGCCCGGCAGCGAGCGCCGCCGGCCGCTGCCGCGCACCGACGTGCCCGGACTGTTCGTGGCCGGCGACTGGTTGCGCACGGGACTGCCGTGCACGATGGAGAGCGCGGTGGCGGGCGGCTGGATGGCGGCCGAGGAAGTGCTGGCGGACCACGGCATCGGCGTGCGCCTGGCGCTGCCGAAGCGTCCGTACGACGGCATCGCCGGACTGGTGCGGCGCGTCACCGAAGCGGCGCGCGGCAGGAACGCGCGCGGCGGCCTCGGATGACTGTCGGTCGATCGCGATTCCGTGACGGCCGGCACTGGCGTCTTGACACCGGCCATCCTGTCGTCCTGTCCGGCCTGCGCGGCGCGCCTTGCCTCATTCGTCCGGCGGCGTGGCGGCGTCTTCGGCCGGCGCGGGCGGCGTCACCAGCAGGCGGTCGATGCGGTTGCGGTCCATGTCGACCACCTCGAAGCGGAAGCCGTCCCATTCGCACACCTCGGTCGCGCGCGGAATGTGGCCGAGCTGGGTCAGCACGAAGCCGGCCAGCGTGTGATAGACGCCCGACGCCTCGTCGGGGAAGCGCATGTCGGTGCCGAGCAGTTCGCGGAAGCGGTTGAGCGACACGCCGCCATCGATCAGCCAGGAGCCGTCCTCGCGCTGCATCGCATCGGCTTCCTGTTCCTCGTCGACCACCGCCACGTCGCCCACCAGGGCGCTCAGCACGTCCGACAGCGTCACCATGCCCTGGGTCTCGCCGTATTCGTCGACGATCAGCGCCACTTCGGCGCGGTGCTTCTTGAGCGTCTCGAGCAGGTCCATCGCCGACAGCGACTCCGGCACGAACAGCGCCGGCTTGATGGCGGCGGCGATGTCGATGCCGGCCAGCGAGCCATGGCGGATCGCCTGCTCGAACAGGTCGCCGGCATGGACGATGCCGATCACGTTGTTGCGCTCTCCCTGGAACACCGGGAAGCGGCTGTAGGGCGAGTCGGCGATCATGGCGAGGATGTGCTCGGCGGTGTCGTGCAGGTCGATGATCTGCAGGTCGGTGCGCGGCGTCATCAGGGCACCCAGCCGCACGTCGTCCAGGCGCAGCGCGCGCGTGACGATGTCGTGCTCGGTCTTCTCGAACACGCCGGCATTGGTGCCTTCCTGCAGCATGCCGGTGATCTCTTCCTCGGTGACGGTATTGTCTTCCTTGCGGTGCAGGCCGAGCAGGCGGATGGCGAAATCGGTCACCACCGACAGCACGCGCACGAACGGGGACATCGCGCGCGACAGCCACTGCATGGGCAGCGACACCAGCGTCGCGATGGTCTCGGGGTAATGCATCGCAATGCGCTTGGGCACCAGTTCGCCGAACACGATCGACAGGAAGGTGATGCCGACCACCACCACGCCCAGCGCCAGTTCCTCGGCGTACTGGCCGGCGAGCGGCAGGTGGGCGAATTCCGGCGTGAGCTTGGATACCAGCGCCGCCTCGCCGAAGGCGCCGTTGAAGATGCCGATCAGCGTGATGCCGACCTGCACCGTGGACAGGAAGCGGCTCGGGCTGTCGGCCAGGTCCAGCGCCGCCTTCGCGCCGCGGCTGCCGCCATCGGACAGCTTCTCGAGGCGGATACGGCGCGCCGACACCACCGCCAGCTCCGACATGGCGAACACGCCGTTGAGGAAGATGAGTGCAAGGATGATGACGAGATCCGTGGCCATCGGGACATCCGTATTGTGGTTGTTGTGCGAAGTCGCGTGACGGCGGGCATGCGCCGCCGGTCGGCCGACCGGGGAACATCCTAGCACGGGCCGCGCGGCGCACCTTTGGCAGGCGGCGGGCGCGGCCACCGGCGACGGGCCGGCCGCACCGGTGAGAACCGGCGGCGCGCGCCGGCGTTCCGGCGCGGCGGCAGCGGGAGGCAAGCGGTCACTTGCGAAATATCAGCCTCTCCGGACAAGCCGATTCAGGGATTTCCTACAGACGGGTCGGGGATGCGATGGTGTAATGACAACCCAAAAAGGAGTGTCGTCATGGAATCGATCGAACAGCTGCAACGCATGGTCAGCGAAGGCGCCGACGTGCGTCTGGTGCGCCGCGCCATTGTCACTTTCTTGCGCCGCTGCCTGTCCAGGGGCGAGGGTCCGATGGATGCCTGGACGCTGGGACATCTCGTCAATGCGGTCGGCGCGCTGTCGCTCAACGTCAATGCGCTGCAGCAGCCGTCGTCGGCCTGGCTGCGCCTGTGCGTGACCGACCTCGCGCAGGCGATGCTGCCGGCAGAGCAACGCGATGCGCAACGGCGCGACGGCGTCGAGCTGTGCCAGATCGACTGGGTGACGTCGGCCTGGCTGCATGACATGGTCGATACCATCGCCGCCGAGATCGAGCGGCCGCCGATGCCTCCTGTCGTGCGGCACAGAATGCCGGTGGCCGGCGCGGCGCGTTTCCAACCGGCCTGATCAATTGAGAAAGCTCAATATTGGGTTTCCGGCGGCCATTAGTATCTGCGCTGGACTTGCAGCTACGCGGAGACTGTCATGGACACACTGGATGCCATCGAAACACCCCTCCTGCCGGCCGAACGCGCGCTGCTCGACATCATTTCCCATCCCGATGTGAATCTCAATGACATGGTGGCCCAGGCCGTCGGCCTGCGCAGCCAGCTCGAGCGCCTGAGCCCGGTCGAGCGCGATGCCGTCGTCTACCGGCTGCTCGAACGCTCCGCTTCCCTGCGCCGCGCCGGCGCCGCCACCGAAGCGACCCTGCTCGACATGGTCATGCGCACGCTGCAGCGCTTCCTGTGCCGCAGCGCGGCCTGAGCACGATACCTTCACCGGCCCTTTCCGTCACCTCCCCGTCCATGCCATCGCCGCCGGCAGTGCGGCGCCACGCGTTCCGCGCCGCGCGGCGCCCGCCGCGATGTGGTCCTCGCCGGCGGTACCCGATCCTGTTCCCTCAGCGTGCGCGTGATGCGCGTTGTCGGCACGGCAATCGGGAAGAACCGTCAACCGCGGCCTCGCCGGCGGTTGACGGTGATGCGCGGGCTTGCTTGCCGGCGCAGCGGCATTGCGGTCCGCACTGGCAGTTCGGGCCGCAGGCGCAGGGCGCATTCGATGCGTTCTGCGCCGGGGCAGGGGGGGCGGCAGCCGCAGGTGCACCGGGCACCGGCACAGGCGGAGCAGTTGCATTGGGGGCGTGGCGTTCATGGCAGTTCTCCTGTCAACGTGAAGTGAGATGCCAGTGTAGGAACGCACGGCACGCGCGGAGGGCATGAAACGGCTATGCGATCGCGGGCGTTCCGGAAAAACGGCACGGCAAGCGGCGCACTCAGGCGCGCTGCACGCCCATCGCCTGCACGCCGAACATGCGCTTGAAGGTACGGGAGAAATGCGCCGAGTCGGCGAAGCCTGCGGCATGCGACGCCTCGGTGAGGCTGCTGCCCGCCGCGTACGCTGCCACTGCCGTCTCCAGGCGCAGCCACAGGACATAGGGCCGGAAGCGGATGCCGGTTTCCTGCAGGAAGAGGTGACGAAAGCGTTCCGGCGACAGATGGACCGCGTCCGCGACGTCGGCCATCGCCACCGCCTCGCCGAGTCGCTCCCGCACGATGTCGAGCGCACGCTCGATGCGCCTGTCGAGCGGCCGGGCGGCAGGGGGCTGGATCGAGGCGAGCCTGGCCGTCACCGCGCGGGCACAGGCGATCATGTCGTCGTCCGATGCCCGTCGTTCGAAGGCGGCGGCCAGTCGGGCGGCCTCGCCGGCAAGGAATCCGGGATCGATCGCGGCGACGCCATCGGGATAGCGTTCGCGCAGGCGGCGGCCTTCCAGAGATTCGGGCTCGGCAAACACCAGCGCCACCAGCCGGCCCGGCGCGCGGAAGGCATGCGGCTGATGGGCGGCCACGATGGCTGCCGCATACGCCTGCCAGTCTCCGTCAGGCACGCGGAACCGGACCTCGCCCGACGACAGCGGCAGGGTGACCTGGATCGCGTGATGATCGTGGAATCCGGTTTCCTCGCTCACGTGTCCGATCCAGATACTCCCACCCCGCCAGACGATGATCCTGCCGGTCCCGAAAGGCTTGCCGCCGCTCCCGCGCTGCTTGTCCGTCATGACGCCTCCTCCGTTGCCTGCGTGCCCGCTCCACGCCGGTATCCATGTGGCGGCCGTGCTCGGAGCCGGTCCGGCGTCACCGGCATGTTGCGCACGCGGCCGGCCCGGTCGTGCATCGAGCCGCCGATTGTAGTCCCGTCTGGCCCATCCTGGCGGATGGCATCGCTGGCGTGTCGCGTTCCGGAAGCGGCACTTTCCCGGTGGCGGCCGGCGTCCGCCGCGTGATGGCACGGATGGAAGTCAGCCGTTTCGTTCAATCCCGGCCGCGCCGGCATTCCTACACTGGCGGCTCGTGTTCGCCACCATGCCGCCGGAGGGATTCCCATGATGCGCATATCCAGGTCGGGCTTGCTGCTCGCCTCCACGCCGGGCCTGTCCGCCTGCATGCCGACGGCCGCCAGCCGCGACGGCGCGCGACCCCGCCGAAACGACTCCATGGAAGACGACACGATATTTCCGCCGGACGGCATCCTCGATGTGCTCGTCATCGGCGCCGGGCAGGCCGGGCTGGCGACCGCCGCCGCATTGCAGCGGCACGGCCGCGCGGTGGTTCTCGTCGACCGCTGCGCACGCGTGGGCGACAGCTGGCGCGCGCGCTACGACTCGCTGGTCCTGTTCACGCCGCGCCGCTATAGCAGCCTGCCGGGGCTGCCGCTGGATGGCGATCCGGACGCCTTCCCGACCAAGGACGAGATTGCGGACTACCTGGAGCGGTACCGTGCCCGCCATGCGTTGCGCGTACTGTCGTCCATCCGCATCGTCCGGCTCCGCCGCCGCGCCGGCCTCTTCGCGGCAAGCACGGATACCGGCCGGGTGCTGCTTGCACGTGCGGTGGTGATCGCCACCGGGCCGTTCCAGCAGCCCGTCATCCCGGCAGCGGCGGCATGCCTGCCCCCGAGGGTGGCGCAACTGACCGTCGATACGTATCGCAATCCCGCCGGGCTGGCCGGAAAGCGCGTGCTGGTGGCGGGGGATGGCGCCAGCGGTCGTCAGATCGCCCGCGAGCTGGCGCAAGCCGCCTCCGTGACGCTGGCCACGGGCAAGCCGCGGCGCATCTTGCCGGACCGGCTCCTGGGCAGGAGCATTTTCTGGTGGCTCGACATGCTGCGCCTGACCCGGCTGTCGGCGGACACGCGGATCGGCCGGCGCATGCGGGAACTGGACGCCTTTCCCGGCAAGCACCTGGCGCTGGCGGAGTTGCGGCGGCTGGGCATCGCGGTGGTCGGCAGGCTGTGTTCGTTTGCGGGCGACGAGGCGTCGTTTGCCTGCGGCGCCACGGCGCGCGTGGATGCCGTGATCTGGGCGGTCGGCTATCGCGAAGACGACAGCTGGGTGGACATTCCCGGTGCGTGCGCCCCCGGCGGCGGCCTGATTTTCCGGCGGGGCAGCACGCCGGTGCCCGGCCTGCATGTCGTCGGCCGCAGCTGGCAGACATCCCGCGGTTCGGCCTTGCTGCTGGGGGTGGCGCGCGATGCCGACGAGGTGGCGCGCGACGTGCAGCGCCACCTGGAGGCGTCCGCCGCGGCGGCACGCATCACGAGCGGCCGGATGCCGCGCGCGGGTGCCGCCAGGCCGTGAGCATTGGAGGCCGCGCCGGATGCGTTCCAGCCAACCGCAACGGCGCGGGCCGGCTGCCGCTCACTCCACCGTGACCGATTTGGCCAGATTGCGCGGCTTGTCCACATCGGTGCCGCGCGCCAGCGCCGTGTGGTATGCCAGCAGCTGCAGCGGGATCACGTGCAGGATCGGCGACAAGAGACCGTAGTGCTCCGGCATGCGGATCACGTGCACGCCGTCGCTCGACGCGATGCGCGAGTCGGCGTCGGCGAACACGTAGAGCTGGCCGCCGCGCGCGCGCACCTCCTGCATGTTCGACTTCAGCTTCTCGATCAGCGTGTCGTTCGGCGCCACCGTCACCACCGGCATCTCGTTGGTGACCAGCGCCAGCGGGCCATGCTTGAGCTCGCCGGCCGGATAGGCCTCGGCGTGGATGTAGGAGATCTCCTTGAGCTTGAGCGCGCCTTCCAGCGCGATCGGATAGTGCAGGCCGCGGCCGAGGAACAGCGCGTTTTCCTTGCGGGCGAATTCCTCGGCCCAGGCGATGATCTGCGGCTCCAGCGCCAGCACGGCGCCGATCGCCGCCGGCAGGTGGCGCATCGCCTTCAGGTGCGCCGCTTCCTGTTCGTCGGTCAGGCGGCCGCGCACCTGGGCCAGCGACAGCGTCAGCAGGAACAGCGCGGCCAGCTGGGTCGTGAAGGCCTTGGTCGAGGCCACGCCGACTTCCACGCCGGCGCGCGTGATGTAGGACAGGCGGCATTCGCGCACCATCGCCGAGGTGGCCACGTTGCAGATGGTCAGCGTGTGCGCCATGTCCTGGGCGCGCGCGTGCTTGAGCGCGGCCAGCGTGTCGGCGGTCTCGCCGCTCTGCGAGATGGTCACCACCAGCGCATTCGGATTGGGCACGCTCTCGCGGTAGCGGTATTCGCTGGCGATCTCGACATTGACCGGAATCTTCGCGATCGATTCGAGCCAGTACTTGGCGGTCAGGCCGGCGTAATAGCTGGTGCCGCAGGCGAGGATCAGGACCGAATCCACCTGCTTGAACACCTTGTAGGCTTCGTCGCCGAACAGCTCCGGCATGATGCCGGTCACGCCTTCCAGGGTGTCGCCGATGGCGCGCGGCTGCTCGAAGATTTCCTTCTGCATGTAGTGGCGGTAGGGGCCGAGTTCCGCCGCGCCGGAGTGCGCATGCACGGTGCGCACCTCGCGCACCGCCGACCTGCCCTGGGCGTCGACGATCCAGTAGTTCTGCAGCTGCAGGTCGACCACGTCGCCTTCGTCGAGATAGATGATCTGGTCGGTGGTGCCGGCCAGCGCCATCGCGTCCGAGGCGAGGAAGTTCTCGCCCTGGCCGACGCCGACGATCAGCGGCGAACCCTGGCGCGCGCCGACCACGCGGTGCGGCTCGTCGCGGCTGAACACGGCGATCGCATAGGCGCCCTGCAGGCGGCGCACCGCCTGCTGCACGGTCTCGAACAGGTCGCCGGTGTACATGTGGTCGATCAGGTGGGCGATCACCTCGGTGTCGGTCTGGCTCTCGAACACATAGCCGGCATCCTTCAGTTCGGCGCGCAGTTCCTCGTGGTTCTCGATGATGCCGTTGTGGACCAGGGCGATGCGCTCGCGCGAGAAATGCGGATGGGCATTGTGCGATGCCGGCGCGCCGTGGGTGGCCCAGCGGGTGTGGGCGATGCCGGTGAAGCCGGCCAGGCCGCTGCCGTCGACCTGCTGTTCCAGGTCGGCCACGCGCGCGGTGCTGCGCGAGCGCTTCAGCTGGCCGTCGACATGCAGGGCGACACCGCAGGAATCATAGCCGCGGTATTCCAGGCGTTTCAGACCTTGCAGCAGGAGCGGGGTGATGTTGCGTTGCGCGACGGCGCCGACGATGCCACACATGGAACCTCCTTGGGGATGGAATGTTGATGGAGGCTATCGTAGGAGGGGAGGAGAGAAATAAGTTATCTAAAATCAGATGTGGATGAAATATTATTCCGCCGTTGGCCTGGCGTGAAATAAAATGGCCAAAAAATCTACAAAGGGAAATAATATTTCATGGATCCCGCCATTTCACTCGACGACCTGGACCGCCGCATCCTCAATGCCCTGCAGCAGGATGCATCGCAGACCAACCATGAACTGGCGGCGAAGGTGCATGCGTCGCCGCCGACCTGCCTGCGCCGGGTGAACCGGCTGGTCGCCGCCGGGATCATCGCGCGCCAGGTAGCCATCCTCGCGCCGGAGAAGCTCGGCCCCTCGCTGACCGCCATCGTCGAGATCACGCTGGACCGCCAGGGCGCCGAGCACCAGTCCGCCTTCGAGGCGCTAGTCGCGGGCGAGGCGGAAGTGCTGCAGTGCTACCGGGTGTCGCCCGGTCCGGATTTCGTGCTGGTGGTGCAGGTGGCGGACATGCCGGCCTACCATGCCTTCGCCCACCGGGTGTTCGCCGCGCACGCCAACGTACGCAATGTGCGGGCGTTCTTTTCCATCCACCGCAGCAAGTTCGAGACGCGCATCGCGGTCTGAGCGCGCGGCGCGCCGGGCCGCGGCCGCGCCATGCGACCGCATGACGGCAGGCGCGCACGCCATGCCGTCGCCGGCGTCCGTGCGGCGGCGGTTCAGGCCTTCTTCGGCTTGACCGGGCGGTTCCAGTTCTCGATCGACCACTGCCGCGTGCGCGACAACGTCAGCTTGCCGGGCGGCGCATCCTTGGTCAGCGTGGTGCCGGCGCCGAGCGTGGCGCCGCGGCCGACGGTGACCGGCGCCACCAGCTGGGAGTCGCTGCCGATGAAGGCATCGTCCTCGATCACGGTGCGGTGCTTGTTGGCGCCGTCGTAGTTGCAGGTGATGGTGCCGGCGCCGATGTTGACGCGCTCGCCGACGGTGGCGTCGCCGACATAGGCGAGGTGGTTGGCCTTGCTGTGCGCGGCCACCTTGCTGTTCTTGACCTCGACGAAATTGCCGATGTGGACATCCTCGGCCAGCTCGGTGCCCGGGCGCAGGCGCGCATACGGGCCGATGATCGATCCCGCGCCGACCACCGCTTCCTCGATGTGGCAGAACGGCTTGATCGCTGCGCCGCGCGCGATGCGGGCATTGGCGATCACGCAATGCGCGCCGATGGTGGCGCCGTCCTCGATCGTGACATCGCCTTCGAACACGCAGCCGACGTCGATGCTGACGTCGCGCCCGCAGGTCAGGCTGCCGCGCACGTCGATGCGCGCCGGGTCGGCCAGGGTCACGCCCTGTTCCAGCAGGCGCGCGGCGATGTTGCGCTGGTGGATGCGTTCCAGTTCGGCCAGCTGGGTCTTGCTGTTGACGCCGAGGGTTTCCCAGACCGCATCCGGCTGGGCCGACACCACCGGCACCTTGTCGTCCACGGCCCTGGCCACGATATCGGTGAGGTAATACTCGCGCTGGGCATTGTCGTCGGACAGCGTGGCGAGCCAGCGCTTCAGGTGCGCGGTCGGGATCGCCATGATGCCGGTGTTGATCTCGCGGATCGCGCGCTCGGCTTCGGAGGCATCCTTCTGCTCGACGATGCGCACGATGCTGCCGTCTTTCGTGCCGCCTTCGCGCACGATGCGGCCGTAGCCGGAAGGATCTTCCATGTCGACGGTCAGGATCGCCAACTTATTCGCGCCGGCAATGTCCAACAGGCGCTGCAGCGATGCCGCCGTTGTCAACGGCACATCGCCGTACAGCACGAGGGTGGGTTGCGCGTCGTCGAGATGCGGCACCGCCTGCATCACCGCATGGCCGGTGCCGAGCTGGGGTTCCTGCTTCGCAAAGAGCAGGTCCTCGGCCTGCATCGCCTGCGGCACCGCCTCGCCGCCATGACCGTAGATCACGACCAGGCGGTTGGGCTTCAGCGCGCGCGCCGTGTCGATGACATGGGCCAGCAGGGGCTTGCCGGCGATCGGATGCAGTACCTTCGGCAGGGCGGAATGCATGCGCTTGCCCATGCCCGCCGCGAGAATGACTATGTTCATAGGAACCCGGGAAAAGTGATGAAAAATTCTAGCACGCGACCCTTGCCTCCTTGGGGGACGCGCACGGCCCTGCTGCTGGCCGCGCTGGCGCTTGCCGCATGCAGCGCGGTGCGCTTCGGCTACAACCACGGCGAAGCGCTGACATGGTGGTGGCTGGACGGTTACATCGATGCCTACGCCGAGCAGAAGCCGTGGATCCGCCAGCGCATCGATGCGGCGTTCGACTGGCACCGGCGCACCCAGCTCGACGATTACACGGCGCTGCTGGCACGCACCCAGAAGCAGGTCCAGCATCCGGTCGCGAAGCAGGAGCTGCGGGGCGCCTACGACGACGTGCGCGGGCGCATGCGCGTCATCGTCGACCACCTGCTGCCGGACCTGGCCGACCTGGCGCTGGCGCTGACGCCGCGGCAGATCGACCGCATCGAGGAAAAGTTCGCCGCCGGCAACGAGAAGTATCGTAAGGACTACCTGCGCGGCGGCCTTGAGGATCGTCAGCGCTTCCGGTTCAAGAAGGTGATGGATCAGGCCGAGTACTGGTTCGGCGATTTCAGCCGCGAACAGGAGGCGGCGATTCGCCGCGCCTCCGATGCGCGCATCCTCGACAACGAAGCCTGGTATGCCGGTCGCGTCCACCGGCAGAAGACGCTGCTGGCCCTGCTGCGCCGCATCCAGGCCGAAAAGCCGGACAGGGAAGCGGCGATCGCCATGCTGCGCGCGCACGCCGACCTGGTGCTCGAGCACGGCGGCGGCGGCGCGCACGAGGCGTATTTCCTGGCCTCGCGCGACGGCATGCTGACGCTGGCCGCGACCATCATCAACATGGCCACGCCCGAGCAGCGCGCCCATGCGGTGCGCCGGCTGCAGCACTGGATCGACTCCTTCGGCGCGCTGAACCGGCAGCGGCGCTGAAGGCGCGGTCGCCCGGAAGCGAGAAGGGCACCGCGCGGTGCCCTTGCTCCATGCCGGCCTTGGCGGCGATCAGCGCCGCCGCCAGTACCCGCCCGAGAAGTGCCAGCCGGAGCCGCGCCGGTGCCAGTGGCCGGGCGCCCAGTAATAGCCGACGCGCGGGCCGGACCAGTAACCGGGCTGCCACGACCAGCGGCCGCGCCGGTATCCCCAGTAGCCCGAGATCCATACGTGCACCGGCGACGGCGCCACCGGAATCACCTCGACCTGCGGCGCCGGCGGCGCTTCGTAGACCACCACCGGCGGCGGCGCCGGGTCCTCGCTCGTCAGCGGCGCATCGATCGATACCCAGCGGCCGGGATGATAGGTCCACGCATTGTCCTTCTGGCTCCACCAGGCCTGCTGGTAGACCATGCCGGGCCGCGCGCGCACCCAGTGCCCACCTTCCCAGACATAGCCCTGTCGGCCCCAGGCCCAGTGGCCGGGGATCCAGTAGGCGTCGGCATCGGGCGCGGTCGGGATGGTCTCGGCCAGCGGCGCGGGTGGCGCCTGGTAGACGCGCGTGTTGGCCGGGGTGACGGTGCGGACCGTCCGTTCGCCCCCGGCATGCACGGCGCAGCCGGCGAGGGTGGCGAACGGAAGGGAGGAGAGGGCGGCGAGGAACAGGCGGCGTTGCATGGCGGGACTCCGGAGCGGGCGCGATCGCATGAAAACGTAGCGCACTGCGTTTCCGGTTTGCAACGGCGGTTACAAAGCGTTTCAGATGCGGGACAAGCCGTTAATGCGCGCTGCCGCGCTGCGCGGCGGCCTCTCCGGGGCGGATGCTCGCGCGCAGCCCCGCCCACCGGGCGGCCTTCAGTCGTCCGAGCGCAGCGGGATGACCGCCGATACCGTCGCCGTGGCGCCGGCACCGGTCGAGCACGGATCCTCGTCGAAGGCGATGTCGCCGTCGGGATCGGCCACGCCGGTCGCCACGAGTCCTGCGAAATCGAATTTGCTGCGGTCCATCAGGTGCGAGGGCACCAGGGTCGACAGCGCCGAGTACGTGTTCTCGACCCGGCCCGGATGTTTCTTCTCCCACTCGCGCAGCATGTTCTTGATCTGCTTGCGCTGCAGGTTCTCCTGGCTGCCGCACAGGTCGCAGGGGATGATCGGAAACTGCTTCACGTCCGCATAGCGCTCGAGGTCGGCCTCCTTCACGTAGGCCAGCGGGCGGATGACGATGTGCTTGCCGTCGTCGGACACCAGCTTGGCCGGCATGCCCTTGAGCTTGGCGCCGAAGAACATGTTGAGGAAGAAGGTCTCGAGGATGTCGTCGCGGTGGTGGCCCAGCGCGATCTTGTTGCAGCCCAGCTCGCCGGCCACGCGGTACAGGATGCCGCGGCGCAGGCGCGAGCACAGCGAGCAGGTGGTCTTTCCCTCGGGGATGACGCGCTTGACGATGCTGTAGGTGTCCTGGTTCTCGATGTGGAAGGGCACGCCGATCTTCTGCAGGTATGCCGGCAGCACGTGCGCCGGGAAGCCCGGCTGCTTCTGGTCGAGGTTCACCGCGACGATGTCGAAATGGATCGGCGCGCGCTCGCGCAGCGTCAGCAGGATGTCGAGCAGGGCATAGCTGTCCTTGCCGCCGGACAGGCAGACCATGACCTTGTCGCCGTCCTCGATCATGTTGAAATCGCCGATGGCCTGGCCGACCAGGCGGCACAGGCGCTTGTGCAGCTTGTTGTTCTCGTAGGCGATCTTCTCGGCCTTCTTCGCGCTGATGACCGCATCGCCGGCGTGATCGGCGGCGGCGTTATCGTTGGCGACGGCGGCGTCGCGCTGGAGATTGACGGCTTCCATGCTTACTTCTCTTCCTTCAGGTGGAACACTTCGACGCCGACGCATTCGCAGTCGGGATAGACGTCGGGCTTGGCGGTCGACACGCGCACCGCGCGCACCTTCGGATGCGCGAGCATCGCGCGCGCCACGTCGTCGCACAGGGTTTCCTGCAGGTGGATGTGGCCCTGCGCCATGCGGCGGGCGATGGTGTTGCGGATGAAATCGTAGTCGACCACCTCGGCGAGATGGTCGTGCTGCGGCGTCGACAGCGACAGCGGGATGAACAGGTCGACATTGATCAGGACGCGCTGCTCGCCCTTCTTTTCGAATTCGTGCACGCCGATGTTGATCTGCACTTCATAGTCGCGCAGGAACAGCCGGCGGCAATCGCGCAATTCGGGAAGCAGGAGCGGGGACATCATGATGGAAGGCCTGGATGGTTGAGGGTTATTTGGCAAGGAACATCACGTCGCGCGCCAGCGGCAGCAGGTGCTGGCCGCCGTCCACGATGAGCGTGGTGCCGGTCACCGCCGGCGCCGACGCCAGGTAGCAGACCGCCTGCACGACGTCGTCGGGCGTGCTGGAGCGGCCCAGCGGCGTCACCTGGTGCGCCTTGGCGAAGCCTTCCTCGGACTGGTCGCCCGACACCAGCGTGATGCCGGGGGCGACGGCGGCCACGCGCAGCTTCGGCGCCAGCGCTTGCGCCAGCAGCGTGGTGGCGCTGTGCAGCGCCGCCTTGGACAGCGTGTACGACAGGAAGTCCGGATTCGGATTGAACAGCTTCTGGTCGAGCAGGTTGATCACCACGCCCCGCCCGCCGTCCGGGATCGTCGCGTGCAGCGCCTGCGCCAGCACGATGGGCGCGGCGACGTTGACGTGCAGGTGGGCGTCGAGCTTCGCGGTCGAGAAATCGGCGGCGCTGTCGTAGTCGAACAGCGATGCGTTGTTGACCACGCAGGTGATGCGTGCGCCGATCGCCCGTTCCGCATTTGCAAGCAATTGTTTCGTGGCAGCCTCGTCGGCGAGGTCGCACGGTACGATGGCCGCCCGGCGTCCGAGAGCGGCGATGTCGCGCGCGATGGCGGCGGCCTCGTCGGCCGAACGGCCGTAATGCACGACCACGTCCCAGCCGTCGCGCGCCAGGCCGAGCGCGATCGCGCGGCCGATGCGCTTCGCGGCGCCGGTGACGAGTGCAACTTTCTGGCCTGTTGTGGTCATAGCAAGGACGTGCTGGTTTCCGGGAGGGAAATCGGTGTCATGGCTGCCCGGCATGGATTTCCCGCAGGACTTGTTCCGATTTCAATACAATACCGATCATGCAACTGCAATTGCCCGAACCCTCGATCGACGCCCAGATGGCGTCCCGTTCGCTCCAGACCCTGATCGCCAACGACATTCGTCACAATTCGGGCTGGATCCCGTTCGCCCGCTACATGGAGCTGGCGCTGTACGCGCCGGGACTCGGCTATTACAGCGGCGGTTCGGCAAAACTCGGCAAAGACGGAGATTTTACAACCGCGCCCGAGATTACGGCGCTTTTCGGCCAGTCGGTCGCGCGCGTGGCGGCCGACCTGATGCGCCAGAGCGCGCCGCAGATCATGGAATTCGGCGCCGGCACCGGCAAGCTGGCCTTCGACATCCTCACCGAGCTGCGCGACGCGGGCGTGCCGCTGCACCGCTACCTGATCGTGGAGCTGTCGGGCGAACTGCGCGCGCGCCAGCAGGAGCGGCTGCGCGGCTTTCCCCAGGTGCAATGGCTGGACCGCCTGCCGGACGCGTTCTCTGGCGTCGTGGTCGGCAACGAGGTGCTCGATGCGATGCCGGTCAGCCTGGTCGTGAAGACCGAGCAGGGCTGGAAGGAGCGCGGCGTCGGCCTGTCCGGCGTGTCGGCGCGCAGCTTCGCCTGGCGCGACCGGCCGGTCGACCAGGCGCTGGTGGCGCAGATTCCCGATGCGGACGCGCTGCCGGTCGGCTACCTGACCGAAGTGCATCCGGTCGCGGCCGGCTTCATGCAGTCGGTGGCTCGCATGCTGCGGGCCGGTCACGCGGCCAGCGGCCATGGCGGCGCGGCGCTGTTCTTCGATTACGGCTTCCCGGCGCGGGAGTATTACCTCGACCAGCGCGAGCGCGGCACGCTGATGTGCCACTACCGCCACCATGCCCACGACGATCCGTTCTTCCTGCCGGGCCTGCAGGACATCACCGCCCACGTCGACTTCACCGCGATGGCGCAGGCCGCCCTCGACGGCGGCCTCGACCTGCTCGGCTACTCCAGCCAGGCCGCCTTCCTGATCGACGCCGGCATCGGCGAGCTGCTGCAGCGCACGCCGGTCGACGACGAGCGGCGCTACCTGCCGCTGGCCAACGCGATGCAGAAGCTGGTGTCGCCGGCCGAGATGGGCGAGCTGTTCAAGGCGCTGGTCGTCGGCATCCACACGGCGCTGCCCGAGCGCTTCACCCGCAACGACAGGAGCGCGCGACTGTGATCCGCTGGGTGCTCGTCATCTTCCTTGCCCTGATCCTGTTCTCGGCGGCGCTGCCCTGGCTGGAAAAGCTCGGCATCGGCCGCCTGCCGGGCGATCTGCGCTTCAAGCTGTTCGGCCGCACCGTCTTCCTGCCCTTCGGCTCGACCGTCCTGCTGTCGCTGATCGCCTTCCTCGTGGCGAAGTTCATCTGAGGCCGCCCGCCTGTGGCAAAAGCCCGACTGCGCCCCATGGCGGCGCCGGTCCGGCGGGATCGCGTTGTTCCCGCATCGCCCCTTCGGTGCTAAAGTTCGAGAGGAATGCGCCGAGAACAACCAAGCGACCACGAAAAGGCGCCATCCGGACTGGGCACGCGCGGAGCGCCCGTCCCGACTTCCCAGAGCGAGCGACATGAAAGAATTCAGCAGTCTCACAGCGCTCATCATCGAGCCCCAGTCCGGCATGCGGATGAGCATCCACAACATGCTCAACCTGTGCGAGATCACCAAGATCGACCATGCCGTCAGCGCAGGCACCGCGATCCGCCAGCTGCAGAACAAGAGTTTCGACCTGATCCTGTGCGAGTACGACCTCGGCGAGGGCCAGGACGGCCAGCAGCTGCTGGAGGACCTGCGCCACAACAAGCTCATCCCGCTGTGGACCATCTTCATCATGGTCACCGCCGAACGCCAGCAGCAGAAGGTGATCAGCGCCGCCGAGCTGGCGCCGACCGATTACCTGCTCAAGCCGTTCACCGCCGATTCCCTGCTCGAGCGCATCGCCCGCGCGGTGGAGCGCCGCCGGCTGTTCATGCCGATCTACACGATGATGGAGCACGGCAGCCTGGCCGAGGCGATCGCCGCCTGCGAAGCGGCCGAGAAGACCTCGCCGAAGTTCGCCATCGACTTCATGCGCATGCGCGCGGAACTGCATGTCACGCTCGGCCAGCCCGCCGAGGCGCAGCAGATCTATGAACAGCTGCAGCAGATCAAGGCGGTGGCGTGGGCACGGCTTGGCCTGGCCAAGACGCTGTACATGCAGGCCAAGTACAAGGAGGCCGAGGAGCTGCTCAACGGGATCGTGGCCGAGAATCCGCAGTTCCTCGATGCCTACGACTGGCTGGCCAAGGCGCACGAGGCGGTCGGCCAGCTGCCGCAGGCCAAGGATGTGCTCAAGGATGCCGTCACCATCTCGCCGCACGCGGTGCGCCGCCTGCGCAAGCTGGGCCAGGTGGCCTACGAGACCGGCGACGTCGAGACCGCCGAATCCTCCTTCCAGCGCGTCGTCACCAAGGCCAAGTATTCCGAGTTCCGCGATCCGGAGGACCATGTGCGGCTGGTGAAGACCCTGGTCAAGAAGGGCGATACCCAGGCCGCCGCCACGGTCGTGCGCGACATGGAGAAATCGCTCGGCGACTCGCTCAAGACGCCGGCCTGCAAGGCGATCTCGGCCGGCCTCATCCATGACGCCAACGGCGATGCCGATCGCGCCGCCGAGGAATTCGCCGCCGCGGTGGCCGCCTGCCGCACCGCGGTCGGGCTGTCGAACGAGACCAAGCTGGACCTGGCCAAGAGTTGTCTTGCCAACAATCTCCAGGAAGGCGCCGAGGAGGTGATGCTCGACGTGATGAACAATTCGCCCGACGAATCGGCGGTGGCCAAGGCGATTTCGGTGTTCGAGGCGACCGGCCACAAGGATGTCGCCGAGCGCGTGGCGCGCGAGAGCCGCAAGCAGGTGGTGGAGCTGATCTCCGGCGGTGCCGAGAAGGCCCGGTCGGGCGACTTCCGCGGCGCGGTCGAGCTGATGATTGCGGCGGCGCACAAGCTGCCGGACAACCCGCAGGTGGTGTTCAACGCCGCGGTGGCGGTGCTCAAGTGCCTCGAGAACGTGGGCTGGGACAATCGCCTGGGCAGCAATGCGCGCTGGTATATCGAGAACGCGCGCCGCCTCGATCCGACCAATCCGCGCCTGGCGCCGCTGTCCGAGCTGTACTCCCAGATCCTCAAGAAATATGGCATTCTTCCGGCCCAGGTGATGGCAAAACCACCACTGCGCGCTTGACGTCCGCCCGGCCCGGTTCCCCGGCGCCGCGTCGTGAGGCGGGCGGCGCCGGACCCGGCGCCACGAGCACGAACCTGCACCGCCCCGGTGCGGTTTCCGACAACACCATACCAAGGAAGAGACCCCGTGAAGCCCTACGTGATCGGCGCAGTCGTCGCTGCGCTCGCCGCTGGCGCCGCCATTGCCCAGCAAGCCCCCCAGAATGCCGTCGCGCCCGCACCGGTTGCCGCACCCGCGGCGGCGAACGCGCTGCAGTCGGGCATCGACAAGCAGAACATGGACACCAGCGTCCGCCCGCAGGATGACTTCTACCGTTTCGTCAACGGCACCTATCTCAAGCAGCCGATCCCCGCCGACAAGACCGGCTGGGGCGCTTTCTATGAAATCCACGAAGCCGTGCAGCCGCAGCTGCGCGCGCTGATCGAGGATGCCGCCGCCAGCGGCCGCGATGGCGAGGCCCGGAAGATCGGCGACCTGTTCGCCAGCTTCATGGACGAGGAACGCCTGAACACGCTCGGCCTCAAGCCGCTGGAGGACGAGTTCAAGCGGATCGATGCCATCCGGGACAAGAAGCAGATCGCCGGCCTGATCGCCCATTTCTCGCGCATCGGCGTGACCGTGCCGTTCGACGTCTACCTGCACCAGGATGCGCGCGACACCACCAGGTACGTGTTCGACCTGGTCCAGAGCGGCCTGGGCCTGCCGGACCGCGACTACTATCTCAAGGACGACGACGCCAAGCTCAAGGGCGCGCGCGACAAGTACGTCGCCCACGTCGAGAAGATGCTGGCCATGGCCGGCGACAAGAACGCCGCCGCCAATGCCAGGGCCATCCTCGCGCTCGAGACCGAGCTGGCCAAGGCGCAGTGGACCAAGGTGCAGAACCGCGACCCGGTCAAGCTGTACAACAAGACCGAATTCGCGAAGCTGAACAAGCTGGTGCCGGGCTTCGACTGGAAGACGTATCTCGCCGACACCGGCGCCGCCGGCCGCGTGACCTACGCCAACGTCAGCCAGCCGAGCTACATGACCGGCTTCGGCAAGCTGCTGGCCAAGGCGCCGCTGGATGCCTGGAAGGCCTACTTCCGCTGGCACGCGCTGTCGTCGTACGCGTCCTACCTGTCGAAGGACTTCGACCAGGCGAACTTCGCGTTCTTCGGCACCGAGCTGCGCGGCCAGCCGGAGCAGCAGCCGCGCTGGAAGCGCGCCGTCGGCCTGGTCGAGCGCGCGATGGGCGAAGGCCTCGGCAAGCTCTACGTCGAGAAGCATTTCCCGGCCGAGAACAAGGCACGCATGGAAAGGCTGGTGGCCAACCTGCTGGAAGCCTACCGCCAGTCGATCGACACGCTCGACTGGATGAGCCCGGCCACGAAGAAGCAGGCCCAGCTCAAGCTGTCGACCTTCAAGCCGAAGATCGGCTATCCGAACAAATGGCGCGACTATTCCGCCCTGACGATCGCCCGTGACGACCTGGCCGGCAACGTGATGCGCGCCAACGCCTTCGAGTTCCAGCGCAACATCGACAAGCTCGGCCGCCCGATCGACCGCGACGAATGGTTCATGACGCCGCAGCAGGTGAACGCCTACTACAACCCGGAGATGAACGAGATCGTCTTCCCGGCCGCGATCCTGCAGCCGCCGTTCTTCAACGGCAAGGCGGACGACGCGGTCAATTACGGCGGCATCGGCGCCGTGATCGGCCACGAGATCAGCCACGGCTTCGACGACGAGGGCAGCCAGTACGACGAGAAGGGCAACCTGCGCAACTGGTGGACCAAGGAAGACCACGCCAAGTTCGGCGCCAAGACCCGCCGCCTGATCGCCCAGTACAACGGCTACAGCCCGGTCCCCGGCTACAACGTCAACGGCGAGCTGACGCTGGGCGAGAACATCGCCGACAACTCGGGCCTGGAGATCGCCTACAAGGCCTACAAGCTGTCCCTCGGCGGCAAGGAAGCCCCGGTGCTCGACGGCTTCACCGGCGACCAGCGCTTCTTCATCGGCTTCGCCCAGGTATGGCGCGGCATGACGCGCGAGAAGGAAGAGATCGTGCGCCTCAAGACCGATCCGCATTCGCCGCCGGAATTCCGCGGCAACGGCACGCTGCGCAACCAGCCGGCCTTCTACCAGGCCTTCGGCGTCAAACAGGGCGACAAGATGTATCTGGCGCCGGACCAGCGCGTGTCGATCTGGTAAGGATCGGCGCCGCGCGGCGATGTTGCCGGTCAAGCATGTTGTTGCCGCGCTGTCTTAAGGAATTCTTAAGGCAGTGCGGCATGACGGCTGGTACATTAGCCGACTGATCGCACAGGACCCGGGGCCTCGCCATCCGCGACGGCCCTGTTTCATTTGGATCGGCCGACCGGGCCGGTTCCACAACAACGACGGAGACGAAGTCAATGAAGAAACACCTCGCAAGCGCGCTGGCCCTCCTGCTGGTGGCCGGCTACGTGCATGCCAATGCCGAGCCGGGTTCCGGCATCGATTTCAAGCACAACGACAAGTCGGTCCGCATCCAGGACGACTTCTACCGCCACGTCAACGGCAACTGGCTCAAGGCCACCGAGATCCCGTCGGACAAGGCCAGCTGGGGTTCCTTCCACGAGCTGCGCGAAGGCGTGCTGCCGCGCCTGCAGGCGATCATCGACGAGACGATGAAGAAGGCCGAGAAGCCGGCCGGCAGCGAAGCCCAGAAGATCAGCGACATGTTCGCCAGCTTCATGGACGAGGCGAAGATCGAATCGCTGGGCCTGAAGCCGCTGGAAGGCGAGTTCGCCCGCATCGATGCGCTGAACGACAAGAAGCAGCTGGCCGCGCAGATCGCCCGCATGAACTCCCTCGGCGTGACCGCGCCGTTCGGCATGTGGGTCGGCCAGGATGCCCGCGAGGCGACCCGCTACATGGCCATCCTGGTGCAGAGCGGCCTGGGCCTGCCGGACCGCGACTACTACCTCAAGGACGACGACGCCAAGCTCAAGGCGGTGCGCGAGAAATACGTCGCCCACATCGAGAAGATGCTGTCGATGGCCGGCGACAAGAACGCCGCCGCCAGCGCCAAGGCCATCGTCGCGCTCGAGACCGAGCTGGCCAAGATCCAGTGGACCAAGGTCGAGAACCGCAACCCGATCAAGCGCTACAACAAGGTGGAGATCGCGAAGCTGGCCGAGACCACCCCGGGCTTCGACTGGAGCGCCTGGCTGTCGGGCGTCGGCGTGGCCGGCAAGACCGACGTGGTCAACGTCAGCCAGCCGAGCTATTTCAACGGCCTGGCCAAGGTGATCCAGGACACCCCGATCGAGACCTGGAAGACCTACTTCAAGTGGCACACGCTGTCGTCCTACGCGCCTTACCTGCCGAAGGCATTCGCCGACGAGGACTTCGCCTTCGGCAGCACCACGCTGCAGGGCATCCCGAAGCAGGAAGACCGCTGGAAGCGCGGCGTGCGCCTGGTCGAGGGCTCGCTCGGCGAAGCGCTCGGCAAGATGTACGTGGCCAAGCATTTCCCGCCGGAGTACAAGGCGCGCATGGAGAAGCTGGTCGCCAACCTGATGGAAGCCTATCGCCAGTCGATCGACACGCTGGACTGGATGAGCCCGGCCACCAAGAAGGAAGCCCACGCCAAACTGTCGATGTTCAAGCCGAAGATCGGCTATCCGAACAAGTGGCGCGACTACGCGGGCCTGACCGTCGCGAAGGATGACCTGGTCGGCAACGTGCAGCGTTCGCGCGCCTTCTCGATGAACTACAACGTCATCAAGCTGGGCCGACCGATCGACCGCGAGGAATGGTTCATGACCCCGCAGACGATCAACGCCTACTACAGCCCGACGATGAACGAGATCGTCTTCCCGGCCGCGATCCTGCAGCCGCCGTTCTTCAACCCGAATGCCGACGACGCGGTCAACTACGGCGGCATCGGCGCGGTGATCGGCCACGAGATCAGCCACGGCTTCGACGACCAGGGCAGCCAGTACGACGGCAACGGCAACCTGCGCAACTGGTGGACCAAGGAAGACCAGGAGAAATTCGCCGCCAAGAAGGGCCTGCTGATCAAGCAGTACAGCAGCTACAGCCCGCTGCCCGGCTACAACGTCAACGGCGAGCTGACGCTGGGCGAGAACATCGCCGACAATTCCGGCCTGGCGATCGCCTACAAGGCCTACAAGCTGTCGCTCGGCGGCAAGCCGGCGAAGGTGATCGACGGCCTGACCGGCGACCAGCGCTTCTTCATGGGCTTCGGCCAGATCTGGCGCGCCAAGATGCGCGACGATGCGATGATCGTCCGCATCAAGACCGGTCCGCATACCCCGGACCAGTTCCGCGGCCACGGCACGGTGCGCAACCAGCCGGGCTTCTACGAGACCTTCGGCGTCAAGGCCGGCGACCAGATGTACCTGCCGCCGGAAGAGCGCGTGACGATCTGGTGATCGCCATGCCGGCATCACCGGTCCCTCGCGGACCGGTGATGCGGCACAGCGGCAACGGGCGCCTGGCGGCAACGCCGGCGCCCGTTTTTCATGGGGGCGGCAGGCGCGCTCAGTCGGAGAACAGCGCCTTCACGTTCTCGGGCGGGCGGCCGATGGCGGCACGTCCGCGCCAGGCGACGATGGGCCGCTGCAGCAGCTTCGGATGTTCCGCCACCGCTTCCAGCAGGCGGGCATCGTCCGCGCCGGCCAGGCCGAGCGCGGCGAACTCTTCCTCGCCGTCGCGCACCATGTCCTTGGCCGGCAGGCCGAGCTGGCGCTGCAGCTCCTGCAGCTGCGCCAGCGTCGGCGGCGTCTTCAGGTACTCGACCACGGCAAGCGTGGCGCCGCGTTCGGCGGCGAGGGTCTCGACGATGGCCAGGGTGTCGCGCGATTTCGAGCAGCGCGGGTTGTGGTAGATCGTGATGTCGTTCATGTCGTTGGTTCGTCGTTCATGCGGCCGGCGTCAGTCCCAGCCCTCGTGGCGCTCGCCGCGCCGTGCCTCGACGTCGCCTGCGAACATTTCTTCCAGCTCGTCGCGACCCTGCTTCGAGATCGCCATGACGCGCGCCTGATCCTTGTAGTGGGGATACAGCCTTTCCAGCAGCGCGATATTGTGCATGCGGAATTTCATCGCCGCGGCGCGCGCCCGGTAGGCGCCGAAGCCGAGCGCGTGCAGCACGTCGCGGCCCATCTGCAATGCCGATTCGAAAGTCTCGCGCTCGATCAGCGTGACGCCGCGGTCGCGCAGCTTGTAGTAGTGGGTCACGTTGCGCGCCCGCGCGACGATCTCCAGGTGCGGATGGGCCAGTCGCACCGCGTCGATCAGCGCCAGGCTTTCTTCCATGTCGTCGATCGCCACCACCAGCACGCGGGCCGTCGCAATGCCGGCGGACTCCAGCAGGTCCAGCCGCGTGGCATCGCCGTAGAACACCTTGAAGCCGAAGCGGCGCAGGAGCTCGATCTGGTCGGGATCGTGGTCCAGCACCGTGGCGCCGATGCGGTTGGCGGCGAGCAGGCGGCCGACGATCTGGCCGACACGGCCGAAGCCGGCGATGATGACCGGATGGTTTTCCGATTCGATGCGATCGTCGGGCCGCTGCCTGCCGTCGGCCAGCAGCGGCGCCAGAAGGCGCTCGTGCACCAGCAGCAGCAGGGGCGTGGATACCATCGACAGCGCCACCGCCAGCACCAGCAGCGCGGCGGTGTCGGGCGCGAGGATGCCGGCCGTGGCGGCGGCGCCGAACACCACGAAGGCGAATTCGCCGCCCTGCGACAGCAGCAGGGCGAAGTACAGCTGCTGCGGGCGCGGGATGCCGAACTGCCGGCCGAGCAGCCAGAGCATCGCGATCTTGATGCCGAGCAGCGCGCAGACGATGGCCAGCACCGCCCACGGCCGCGCCAGCAGCACGCCGAAGTCGACCGACATGCCGACCGCGATGAAAAACAGGCCGAGCAGCAGGCCCTTGAACGGCTCGATGTCGCTCTCCAGCGCATGCTTGTATTCCGAGTCCGCCAGCAGCACGCCGGCCAGGAAGGTTCCGAGCGCCATCGACATGCCGACCGATTGCATCAGCATGGCGATCGCGATCACCAGCAGCAGCGTGAACGCGGTGAAGATCTCGCGCATGCCGGTCCGGGCGATGATGCGCAGCACCGGCCGCACCAGATAGCGGCCGCTCACCACCAGCGCGCCGATCACGGCGGCGACCTGCAGCGCGCCGATCCACCCCTGGCCGCTTCCCTCGGCGGCGGCGACGCCGAGCAGCGGGATCACGGCGATCATCGGGATGGCGGCGATGTCCTGGAACAGCAGGATGGAGAAGCCCGCGGCGCCGGCCGGCGTGGACATCAGGTTCTGTTCCTCCAGCGTGGCCAGCGCGATCGCCGTCGACGACAGCGACAATCCGAGCGCCGCGATCAGGGCAACCTTCCAGTCGGCGCCGAAGGCCAGGCCGCAGGCGAACAGCGCGGCGGCGCAAGCGAGCACTTGCGCGCCGCCCCAGCCGAAAATCGGCCGGCGCATCGACCACAGGCGTTTCGGATCGAGCTCCAGTCCGATCACGAACAGCAGCAGCACCACGCCGAACTCGGAAAAATGCAGGATGTCCTCGACTTCGGTGATCAGGCGCAGCCCCCAGGGTCCGATCGCGATGCCGGCCAGCAGGTAGCCGAGCACCGCACCCAGGCCGAGGCGGCGCGCGATCGGCACCGCGATGACGGCCGCGGCGAGGTAGACCAGTGCATTGGCCAGCAATCCGTGTTCCATCAGCGTGGTCCTCCATCGGCGGCGCCGGCGGTCGGCAGCCCGGGCCAGGAAGACAGCAGGGCGCGGTAGCGCGCCACGTGCGCGTCGACCGCGGCGTCGTCGGCCTGGCGCGCGCCGTGGAAGACGTACGGCGGCAGCCAGTGCATGCCGCACAGCGCGGCGGTCTGCCGGAACGGCGGCAGGAATACCTCGAACGGATGGCCGTGATGCCCCTGCGCCGAATAGGCCGCAGGCGAGCCGCCCGTGGTGGCGGCCAGGAGGAAGGACTTGCCCGCCAGCGCGCGGCCGCTGTGTCCATAGGCCCAGCCGTGTTCGAGCACGACGTCGACCCACTCCTTCAGCAGCGAGGGCATGCCGTACCACTGGACCGGATGCTGGAACACGATCAGGTCCGCCGCGGCCAGCAGCGATTGCTCGGCACCCACGTCGATATGGAAATCGGGATAGGTTTCGTACAGGTCGCGCAGCGTGACATTCGGCAGGTCGCGCACCGCGCCGGCAAGGCGCGCGTTGACGCGCGAGCGGTGCGGCGCCGGATGGGCATAGAGCACCAGGATGCGTCCCGGCACGATCGGATCGGAATCTGTGGGCATGGTGGTGCGATGTTAGCGGATAGTCACCTCCTGCGCTGCATTCCGGAAAGTCCGCCGCCGGTGGATAATCGGCGGCAAGCCGTGGTCTATCCGGTACTGTCTTCCGTCTCCGCCCATGCCCGAACCCGATTCCTGCGACCGCCGCCGGCCCCTGCGCATCGGCATCTCTGCCCGGATCTTCCATCCCCAGGCGGGCGCCACTGGCCTGCGCGGCAAGACGCTGCAGTACCTGGAGGAATCGATCGCGCACTGGATCATGTCGGGCAATGCCCTGGTGTTCATGGTCCCGACGGTCAACACCGAAGGCATGATTCATCAGAGCGACATCCGCCTGCGCGACTACGTCGCCATGCTCGACGGCCTGGTGCTGCAGGGCGGGGCGGATGTGTGTCCGCAGACTTACTCCGAGACGCCGACGCGGCCCGAATGGTCGGGCGACCGGGCGCGCGACGTCTACGAGCTGGAGCTGCTGCAGGAGTTCATCGACGCCGGCAAGCCGGTGCTCGGCATCTGCCGCGGCTGCCAGCTCATCAATGTCGCCTTCGGCGGCACGCTCTACCAGGACATCGCCACCGACATCCCGGCAGCGATCGCTCACGTCAACGACCTCTACGACGGACACTCCCACGAGATCCGCTTCCCCGAGGGATCGAGCCTCGCCGGGCTGCTGCCCGGCTGCCCGGCGCGCGCACGTGTGAACTCGATCCACCACCAGGCGGTCAAGGACCTGGGGCGAGACATCGCCATCGAGGCGGTGTCGGGCGACGATGCCGTGGTCGAGGCGATCCGCTACCGCGGCGCGCCATTCGTGGTGGGCCTGCAATGGCACCCCGAATTTCATCGCCCCGGCGCGCCGGATCTGCTAGACTGCACGCCCATTCTGGATGCGTTCCTTGGTGCAGCGCGACAAGCCCGGTCATGACGCCGGTCCGCGATGTCAGTCTGCCAATCAGGTCTCCGGCCCATCCTCGCATCGCACCGCAAAACCACGTTTGGCGGCCGGCCTTGCTGCAAGTCACGAAAACTTGTTGACAAGGTCAAGGGACTACTCTATAGTTTGGGGTTCCCTGCGGAGAGGTGGCCGAGTGGTTAAAGGCAGCAGACTGTAAATCTGCCCTCTTATGAGTACGCTGGTTCGAATCCAGCCCTCTCCACCAGGAAGCATCGGGATATGTGCGGATGAGGTGATAGTCCTTGCGGGTGTAGCTCAATGGTAGAGCTGAAGCCTTCCAAGCTTAAGACGAGGGTTCGATTCCCTTCACCCGCTCCAGATTCCTGACTCGGTGGCGATTTGCCATCGGCTCGAATGCCCTTGTAGCTCAGTGGTAGAGCACTCCCTTGGTAAGGGAGAGGCCACGTGTTCAATCCACGTCAAGGGCACCAGTATTCTCCGGGACAGTGCGGGAAATCGGCGTGATGCCGATTTCCTCCGCTGTCCCGAACCAGTTTTGTTCCATTGATCGTCGGGCGCGTGCCTGAACATTCTCATCAAATCGTTAGGAGTCCAAGATGGCAAAAGGCAAGTTTGAGCGGACCAAACCGCACGTGAATGTGGGCACGATTGGTCACGTCGACCATGGCAAGACCACCCTGACGGCTGCAATCGCGACCGTGCTGGCAGCCAAGTTCGGCGGCGAAGCCAAGAAGTACGACGAGATCGACGCGGCGCCGGAAGAGAAGGCACGCGGCATTACCATCAACACCGCCCACGTCGAGTACGAGACGCAGAACCGTCACTACGCGCACGTTGACTGCCCGGGCCACGCCGACTACGTCAAGAACATGATTACCGGTGCCGCCCAGATGGACGGCGCGATCCTGGTGTGCTCGGCCGCTGACGGCCCGATGCCGCAGACCCGCGAGCACATCCTGCTGGCCCGCCAGGTCGGTGTGCCGTACATCATCGTGTTCCTGAACAAGTGCGACATGGTCGACGACGCCGAGCTGCTCGAGCTGGTCGAAATGGAAGTGCGCGAACTGCTGTCCAAGTACGACTTCCCGGGCGACGATCTGCCGATCGTGCGCGGTTCGGCCAAGCTGGCGCTGGAAGGCGACAAGGGCGACCTGGGCGAAGGCGCGATCATGAAGCTGGCCGAAGCGCTGGACACCTACATCCCGACGCCGGAGCGCGCCATCGACGGCACGTTCCTGATGCCGGTGGAAGACGTGTTCTCGATCTCGGGCCGCGGCACCGTGGTGACCGGCCGTGTCGAGCGTGGCGTGATCAAGGTTGGCGAAGAGATCGAGATCGTCGGTATCCGCGACACCCAGAAGACCACCTGCACCGGCGTGGAAATGTTCCGCAAGCTGCTGGACCAGGGCCAGGCTGGCGACAACGTCGGCGTGCTGCTGCGCGGCACCAAGCGTGAAGACGTCGAGCGTGGCCAGGTGCTGGCCAAGCCGGGTTCGATCAAGCCGCACACCCACTTCACGGCTGAAGTGTACGTGCTGAGCAAGGACGAAGGCGGCCGTCACACCCCGTTCTTCAACAACTATCGTCCGCAGTTCTACTTCCGTACGACGGACGTGACCGGCTCGATCGAGCTGCCGAAGGACAAAGAGATGGTGATGCCGGGTGACAACGTGTCGATCACGGTCAAGCTGATCAACCCGATCGCGATGGAAGAGGGTCTGCGCTTCGCGATCCGCGAAGGCGGCCGTACCGTCGGCGCCGGCGTCGTCGCCAAGATTCTCGACTAAGTCATGATACCTGCCGCGACGACGCAAGTCGCCGCGGCAGCGGTTCGTGTGAAGCGTAGGGGCGTAGCTCAATTGGCAGAGTGACGGTCTCCAAAACCGTAGGTTGGGGGTTCGAGGCCCTCCGCCCCTGCCACCTTGCAAAAGGTGGCTTTGTGCTTTTCTGCACACTGAAAGATCAAGCGTATGTCTAATCAGCCTGTGCAAACCGTCAGCGCGTCGGGCGACAAGCTCAAGGTCGTGCTGGCAGTTTGTGCTGTCATCGCCGGCGTCGTCGGCTTTTATTTTTTTGTCAACCAGCCGACGTATGTGCGTGCTGGCGCGCTCGTTGCCGGCCTGGTCGTCGGTATCGTGATCGCCTGGACGTCCACGCCGGGCCGCGGCTTCCTCGAGTTCTCGCGCGAGTCCGTCCGCGAGACCAGGAAAGTCGTCTGGCCGACCCGCAAGGAGACGCTCCAGATCACCGGCATCGTGTTTGCCTTCGTGGCGGTGATGGCGATCTTCCTGTGGGGAACCGACAAAGTGCTGCAATTCGTGCTGTACGACCTGATTCTGGGCTGGAAATAAACCATGGCGCAAAACGAAGAGAACACGCAAGGCGGTGCTGACGGCGCGCCCTCGCTGCAGCCGACCGGCAACAAGCGCTGGTACGTCGTGCACGCCTATTCCGGCATGGAAAAGAGTGTCATGCGCGCACTGACCGAGCGCGTCAACCGCGCCGGCATGCAGGATCAGTTCGGCCGCATCCTGGTGCCGACCGAGGAAGTCGTCGAGATGCGCAACGGCCAGAAGGCCGTCACCGAGCGCCGCTTCTTCCCGGGCTACGTGCTCGTCGAGATGGAAATGACCGACGACACCTGGCACCTGGTCAAGAACACGCCGAAGGTCACCGGTTTCATCGGCGGCAAGTCGAACAAGCCGACGCCGATCCCGCCGCATGAAGTGGAGAAGATCCTGCACCAGATGCAGGAAGGCGTCGAGAAGCCGCGTCCGAAAGTGCTCTACGAAGTGGGCGAACTGGTGCGCATCAAGGATGGCCCGTTCACCGACTTCAACGGCAACGTCGAAGAGGTCAACTACGAGAAATCGCGCGTGCGCGTCTCGGTCACCATCTTCGGTCGCGCCACCCCGGTCGAGCTCGAGTTCGGCCAGGTCGAGAAGGTTTAAGTTTCACGTCGCGCCGGCGCATGCCGGCCGACAGCAGCAAGCGCCGTCGGAGCGTCGCGCACAGCGCGGAATGCCGTCACGAGGAGCCCCAGTAGCATCGCGCGAGCGGTCGAACAGGCGCTACCACTCAATCCAATGTAGGAGCCATCATGGCAAAGAAAATCATTGGCTTTATCAAGCTGCAAGTGCCGGCTGGTAAGGCAAACCCGTCCCCGCCGATCGGTCCGGCACTCGGCCAGCGCGGCCTGAACATCATGGAATTCTGCAAGGCGTTCAACGCCCAGACCCAGGGCGTCGAGCCGGGCCTGCCGATTCCGGTCGTGATCACCGCCTTCGCCGACAAGTCCTTCACCTTCGTGATGAAGACGCCGCCGGCAACCATCCTGATCAAGAAAGCCGCCGGCATCCAGAAGGGTTCGGCCAAGCCGCATACCGACAAGGTTGGCTCGATCACCCGCAAGCAAGCCGAAGAAATCGCAACGACCAAGCGTCCGGACCTGACGGCCGCTGACATGGACGCCGCCGTGCGCACGATCGCCGGTTCCGCACGTTCCATGGGCATCACGGTGGAGGGCCTGTAATCATGGCAAAACTGTCCAAGCGCGCACAAGCCATCAAGGCGAAAGTTGACCGCACCAAGCTGTACCCGTTCGACCAGGCCGTCGCCCTCATCAAGGAGTGCGCCACCGCCAAGTTCAACGAGTCGATCGACGTTGCCGTGCAACTCGGCGTCGATGCCAAGAAATCCGACCAGGTCGTCCGCGGTTCCGTGGTGCTGCCGGCCGGTACCGGCAAGACCGTCCGCGTCGCCGTGTTCGCCTCCGGCGACAAGGCCGAGGCTGCCAAGGCAGCCGGCGCCGACATCGTCGGCATGGAAGACCTGGCCGACCGCATCAAGGCAGGCGACATGCCGTTCGACATCGTGATCGCTTCGCCGGACACGATGCGTATCGTCGGTACCCTCGGTCAGATCCTCGGCCCGCGCGGCATGATGCCGAACCCGAAGGTCGGCACCGTGACCCCGGACGTCGCCACCGCCGTCAAGAACGCCAAGGCAGGCCAGGTGCAGTACCGTACCGACAAGGCCGGTATCATCCACGCCACCATCGGCCGCAAGTCGTTCTCCGACGCCGAGCTGAAGACCAACCTGATGGCCCTGATCGACGCCCTGAACAAGGCGAAGCCGGCCACCAGCAAGGGCGTGTACCTGCGCAAGGTCGCGATCTCGTCGACGATGGGCGCCGGCGTCCGCATCGACCAGACCTCGCTGGCCGCTCAGCAGTAATGAATCAAGTCCCCGCGCCGTCATGGTGCGGGGCGCATCTTTGGGCTGCAGCCGGTCCGGCATCATCGGGCAGGCTGCAGGCAATCAAAGACCGTTGGGCAGAGTGCGGGCAATCGACGCACGACGTTAAACCGCCGGTGAAAATTATTCTCCGGTCCCCAACGCAGATGGCGAACCCGAACAAGTTTTGTAGTCTCTAAGCTGGTCCTCCAGCATGAACTCCTGAACTTCGGACGCCGTGTTCGAACCGGTACGGAAGCCCTTCCGTACTACTTTTGGAGGTTGATCTTGAGTCTCAATCTGAATGACAAGAAGGCCGTCGTCGCCGAAGTCTCCGCGAAGGTTGCAAACGCGCAGACGATCGTCGTGGCCGAATACCGTGGCATCCAGGTTGGTCACTTGACGCAACTGCGCGCGAAAGCGCGTGCCGAAGGCGTGTACATGCGCGTGCTGAAAAACACGCTCGCCCGTCGCGCCGTCGAAGGCACGCCGTTCGCCAGCCTCGCCGACCAGATGACCGGTCCGCTGATCTACTCGATCTCGGAAGATGCCGTCGCCGCAGCGAAAGTCGTCAACGACTTCGCCAAGACGAACGACAAGCTGGTCATCAAGGCAGGCAACTATGCAGGCAAGCCGCTCGACAAGGCTGGCGTGACTGCATTGGCAAGCATTCCGAGCCGCGAAGTCCTCATCTCCCAGCTTCTGGGTGTCATGCAGGCTCCGGTGTCCGGCTTTGCACGCGCACTCGCCGCACTGGCGAAGCAGAAGGAAGAGCAGGCCGCGTAATCGCGTGCCGCACTTTCCGCGACAAGTTACCAATCCACTACACAGAATCGAAATTTAGGAGTTTCAAATGGCAATCAGCAAAGACGACATCCTGGAAGCAGTAGGCCAAATGTCCGTGATGGAACTGAACGACCTGGTCAAGGCGTTCGAAGAGAAATTCGGCGTGTCCGCAGCTGCGATGGCAGTTGCCGGTCCGGCTGGCGGCGGCGCTGCTGCAGCTGCTGAAGAGCAGACCGAATTCACCGTGATCCTGGCCGAAGCCGGCGCCAACAAGGTGTCCGTCATTAAAGCCGTTCGCGAAATCACCGGCCTGGGCCTGAAGGAAGCCAAGGATCTGGTCGACGGTGCACCGAAGCCGGTCAAGGAAGGCATCGCCAAGGCAGACGCCGAAGCAGCCAAGAAGAAGCTGGAAGAAGCTGGCGCGAAAGCAGAGCTCAAGTAATTGGGCCTTGCGATCGGGATGGGAGGCTTGGCCTTCCATCCTGTCAGTTGAGCAGTACCGGAGTCAAAGCAGAGGAACTCTCGCGAGAGAGGGCCGGCTTTGGCTCCTTTGTCGTTTTCTCTTTTTGACGACGAACGCAGTGCCCGCAGTGAAGTTGCCGATGAAGTCGATGCCGTTGCAGCAAGTCGACCGGCGTGGCGGGATGCCGTGGAAGCCGGCTGCAATCATTGACCCGCGGAAAGCGAATTCGTTCGATTCATTTTCGCAGATGACGGCAACGGGCGGAAGCGCCGATTCAGTGTAGTTAGCCCGAAGGGCGAAGAATTGAGGTTTCACAGCGTTGCGGCAGATCCGGTCGAGCCCCGGACACCGCGCGAAGCCTGAATTCTCCATCCTTCCCTGTCACTCACGGAGTGTCCATGCACTACTCATTCACTGAGAAGAAGCGCATTCGCAAGTCGTTCGCGAAGCGCGCTAACGTCCACAACGTTCCGTTCCTGCTGGCCACCCAGCTCGATTCTTATCTTAGCTTCCTCCAGGCGGACAGGGCTCCGTCGCAACGCAAGAACGAAGGCCTGCAGTCCGCCTTCACCTCGATTTTCCCGATCGTGTCGCACAACGGCTTTGCGCGCCTCGAATTCCTGTCCTACGTGCTGGGCGATCCGCCGTTCGACGTGAAAGAGTGCCAGCAGCGCGGCCTGACCTTCGCGTCGCCGCTGCGCGCGAAGGTGCGCCTCGTGATCCTCGACAAGGAATCTCCGACCAAGCCGGTCGTCAAGGAAATGAAGGAGCAGGAAGTCTACATGGGCGAACTGCCGCTCATGACCACCACCGGCTCGTTCATCATCAACGGCACCGAGCGCGTGATCGTCTCCCAGCTGCACCGTTCGCCGGGCGTGTTCTTCGAGCACGACCGCGGCAAGACGCATTCGTCCGGCAAGCTGCTGTTCTCCGCGCGCATCATTCCCTACCGCGGCTCCTGGCTCGACTTCGAATTCGATCCGAAGGACATCCTGTACTTCCGCGTCGACCGCCGCCGCAAGATGCCGGTGACGATCCTGCTGAAGGCCATCGGCATGACGCCGGAACAGATCCTGGCGAACTTCTTCGTGTTCGACAATTTCACGCTCCGTTCGGAAGGTGCGGAGATGGAATTCGTCGCCGAACGCCTGCGCGGCGAAGTCGCGCGCTTCGACATCACCGACAAGTCGGGCAAGGTCATCGTCGCCAAGGACAAGCGCATCAACGCCAAGCATGTCCGCGAGATCGAATCGTCGGGCATCAAGCACATCTCCGTGCCGGAAGACTACCTGCTCGGCCGCGTGCTGGCCAAGAACATCGTCGACGCCGACACCGGTGAAGTCATCGCCAGCGCCAACGACGAGCTGACCGACGAGCTGCTCGGCCGCCTGCGCGACGCCAACGTCACCGACATCCAGACGCTGTACACCAACGACCTGGACCAGGGCGCCTACATCTCGCAGACCCTGCGCACCGACGACACCGCCGACCAGACCGCCGCGCGCGTCGCGATCTACCGCATGATGCGTCCGGGCGAGCCGCCGACCGAGGAATCGGTCGAGGCGCTGTTCAACGGCCTGTTCTACAGCGAAGACCGCTACGACCTGTCGGCCGTCGGCCGCATGAAGTTCAACCGCCGCGTCGGCCGCGACGAGCTGACCGGCCCGATGACGCTGTCGAACGAGGACATCCTCGCCGTCATCAAGATCCTGGTCGAGCTGCGCAACGGCCGCGGCGAGATCGACGACATCGACCACCTCGGCAACCGCCGCGTGCGCTGTGTCGGCGAACTGGCCGAGAACCAGTTCCGCGCCGGCCTGGTGCGCGTCGAGCGCGCCGTCAAGGAGCGCCTCGGCCAGGCCGAGACCGAGAACCTGATGCCGCATGACCTGATCAACAGCAAGCCGATCTCGGCCGCGATCCGCGAGTTCTTCGGTTCGTCGCAGCTGTCGCAGTTCATGGACCAGACCAACCCGCTGTCGGAAGTCACCCACAAGCGCCGCGTCTCCGCGCTCGGCCCGGGCGGCCTGACCCGCGAACGCGCCGGCTTCGAGGTGCGCGACGTGCACCCGACCCACTACGGCCGCGTCTGCCCGATCGAAACGCCGGAAGGCCCGAACATCGGCCTGATCAACTCGCTGGCACTGTATGCCCGCCTGAACGAGTACGGCTTCCTCGAGACGCCGTACCGCAAGGTGGAAGGCAGCAAGGTCACCAACCAGATCGACTACCTGTCCGCGATCGAGGAAGGCCGCTACATCATCGCCCAGGCGAACGCGACCATCGACAAGGATGGCAAGCTGTCCGACGAGCTGGTGTCGGCCCGCCAGGCTGGCGAGACCATCCTGGTGTCGCCGGAACGCGTGCAGTACATGGACGTGGCCCCGGGCCAGATCGTGTCGGTCGCAGCCTCGCTGATCCCGTTCCTCGAGCACGACGACGCGAACCGCGCACTGATGGGCGCCAACATGCAGCGCCAGGCCGTGCCCTGCCTGCGTCCGGAGAAAGCCTTCGTCGGTACCGGCATCGAGCGCACCGTCGCGGTCGACTCGGGCACCACCGTGCAGGCGCTCCGTGGCGGCGTGGTCGACTATGTCGACGCCGGCCGCGTGGTGATCCGCGTGAACGACGAGGAAGCCGCCGCCGGTGAAGTCGGCGTGGACATCTACAACCTGATCAAGTACACGCGTTCGAACCAGAACACCAACATCAACCAGCGTCCGATCGTGAAGGTCGGCGACCGCGTGGCCCGCGGCGACGTGCTGGCCGACGGCGCATCGACCGACCTCGGCGAACTCGCGCTCGGCCAGAACATGCTGGTGGCGTTCATGCCGTGGAACGGCTACAACTTCGAGGACTCGATCCTGATCTCCGAGAAGGTCGTCGCCGATGACCGCTACACCTCGATCCACATCGAGGAACTGTCGGTGGTCGCCCGCGACACCAAGCTCGGTGCCGAAGAGATCACCCGCGACATCTCCAACCTGGCCGAGAACCAGCTGGCCCGCCTCGACGAATCCGGCATCGTGTACATCGGTGCGGAAGTCGAAGCCGGCGACGTGCTGGTCGGTAAGGTCACGCCGAAAGGCGAGACCCAGCTGACGCCGGAAGAGAAGCTGCTGCGCGCGATCTTCGGCGAGAAGGCATCCGACGTGAAGGACACCTCGCTGCGCGTGCCGTCCGGCATGGTCGGCACCGTCATCGACGTGCAGGTGTTCACCCGCGAAGGCATCCAGCGCGACAAGCGCGCCCAGCAGATCATCGATGACGAGCTCAAGCGCTACCGCCTCGACCTGAACGACCAGCTGCGCATCGTGGAAGGCGACGCCTTCCAGCGCCTGGAGAAGATGCTGATCGGCAAAGTGGCCAACGGCGGTCCGAAGAAGCTGTCCAAGGGCACCAAGCTGACCAAGGAATACCTGGACGATCTCGACAAGTACCACTGGTTCGACATCCGCCCGGCCGACGACGATGTCGCCGCCGCGCTGGAAGCGATCAAGGAGTCCATCGCCGAGAAGCGCCACCAGTTCGACCTGGCCTTTGAAGAGAAGCGCAAGAAGCTCACGCAAGGCGACGAGCTGCCGCCGGGCGTGCAGAAGATGGTCAAGGTCTACCTGGCCGTCAAGCGCCGCCTGCAGCCGGGCGACAAGATGGCAGGCCGCCACGGTAACAAGGGTGTGGTCTCGCGCATCGTGCCGGTGGAAGACATGCCGTACATGGCCGACGGTACGCCGGCCGACATCGTGCTGAACCCGCTGGGCGTGCCGTCCCGAATGAACGTCGGCCAGGTGCTGGAAGTGCACCTGGGCTGGGCGGCCAAGGGCCTGGGCCTGCGCATCGGCGAGATGCTCAAGGCGCAAGCCAAGGCGGCCGAGCTGCGCGGCTTCCTCAAGCAGATCTACAACGAATCGGGCAAGACCGAAGACCTCGACAACTTCACCGATGGCGAGATCCTCGAGCTGGCGGACAACCTGAAGCACGGCGTGCCGTTCGCGACGCCGGTGTTCGACGGCGCCCACGAGTCGGAGATCCGCCGCATGCTGGACCTGGCGTACCCGGACCACATCGCCAACCACCTCGGCATGACGCCGTCGAAGAACCAGGTCACGATGTACGACGGCCGCACCGGCGAAGCCTTCGAGCGCCCGGTCACGGTCGGCTACATGCACGTGCTCAAGCTGCACCACCTGGTCGACGACAAGATGCACGCCCGTTCGACCGGCCCGTACTCGCTGGTCACCCAGCAGCCGCTGGGCGGCAAGGCGCAGTTCGGCGGCCAGCGTTTCGGCGAGATGGAGGTGTGGGCACTGGAAGCCTACGGCGCGTCCTACGTGCTGCAGGAGATGCTGACGGTGAAGTCCGACGACGTGAACGGCCGTACCAAGGTGTACGAGAACCTCGTCAAGGGCGACCACGTCATCGACGCCGGCATGCCGGAATCCTTCAACGTGCTGGTGAAGGAAATCCGCTCGCTCGGTATCGACATCGACCTCGAGCGCGACTAAGCGTCACGAAGAAGTACCGGACCGCCGCCGCGCACCGCGCCGGCGGTCCCGCAAGAATTCGGCAGGGCGGCGCGGAAGAGAGCGCTCCCGGTATCGCCGGAACCCGCACCATGACGTGGCGCGAGGCTCTCCCGGCGATGCGAACAGGGTGACGGCGCGTCGACGCCGCACCGCACTGCCAGGCATCATTCACCCCCAACCGGAGTGATACTCATGAAAGCACTGCTCGACCTCTTCAAGCAAGTTCAGCAGAACGAACAGTTCGACGCGATCAAGATCGGCCTCGCGTCGCCCGAGAAGATCCGTTCCTGGTCCTACGGCGAAGTCAAGAAGCCGGAAACCATCAACTACCGTACCTTCAAGCCGGAGCGCGACGGCCTGTTCTGCGCCAAGATCTTCGGCCCGATCAAGGACTACGAGTGCCTGTGCGGCAAGTACAAGCGCCTGAAGCACCGCGGCGTCATCTGCGAGAAGTGCGGCGTCGAAGTCACGCTGGCGAAAGTCCGCCGCGAGCGCATGGGCCACATCGAGCTGGCCTCGCCGGTCGCCCATATCTGGTTCCTGAAGTCGCTGCCGAGCCGCCTGGGCATGGTGCTCGACATGACGCTGCGCGACATCGAGCGCGTGCTGTACTTCGAAGCCTACGTCGTGACCGATCCGGGCATGACGCCGCTGAAGAAGTGCCAGATCATGTCGGAAGACGATTTCGCCGCCAAGTACGAAGAGCACGGCGACGAGTTCGTCGCGCACATGGGCGCCGAGGGCATCCGCGAACTGCTGCGTTCGATCGACATCGACCGTGAGGTCGAGACGCTGCGCGGCGAGCTCAAGGATTCCAAGTCCGAAGCCAAGATCAAGAAATACGCCAAGCGCCTGAAGGTGCTCGAGGCATTCCAGCGTTCGGGCATCAAGCCGGACTGGATGATCATGGAAGTGCTGCCGGTGCTGCCGCCGGAACTGCGCCCGCTGGTCCCGCTGGACGGCGGCCGTTTCGCGACCTCCGACCTGAACGACCTGTATCGCCGCGTCATCAACCGCAACAACCGTCTCAAGCGCCTGCTCGAGCTGCGCGCGCCGGAAATCATCGTGCGCAACGAGAAGCGCATGCTGCAGGAAGCCGTCGACTCGCTGCTCGACAACGGCCGCCGCGGCAAGGCCATGACCGGCGCCAACAAGCGTCCGCTCAAGTCGCTGGCCGAGATGATCAAGGGCAAGGGCGGCCGCTTCCGCCAGAACCTGCTGGGCAAGCGCGTCGACTACTCCGGCCGTTCCGTCATCGTGGTGGGCCCGCAGCTCAAGCTGCACCAGTGCGGCCTGCCGAAGCTGATGGCGCTCGAGCTGTTCAAGCCGTTCATCTTCCACAAGCTGGAACTGATGGGCCTGGCCACCACGATCAAGGCTGCCAAGAAGCTGGTCGAGGTGCAGGAGCCGGTGGTCTGGGACATCCTGGAAGACGTCATCCGCGAACACCCGGTGATGCTGAACCGTGCGCCGACGCTGCACCGTCTCGGCATCCAGGCGTTCGAGCCGGTCCTGATCGAAGGCAAGGCGATCCAGCTGCACCCGCTGGTCTGCGCGGCGTTCAACGCCGACTTCGACGGCGACCAGATGGCTGTCCACGTGCCGCTGTCGATCGAAGCCCAGATGGAAGCCCGCACCCTGATGCTGGCCTCCAACAACATCCTGTTCCCGTCGAACGGCGAACCGTCGATCGTGCCGTCGCAGGACATCGTGCTGGGTCTCTACTACGCCACCCGCGAGAAGATCAACGGCAAGGGCGAAGGCATGATGTTCCCGGACGTGTCCGAGGTCATCCGCGCCTACGACAACAAGGAAGTCGAACTGACGACCCGCATCACCGTCCGCATCACCGAGTATCCGAAGGATCCGGAGACGGGCGAGTTCGTCAAGACGATCAAGCGCTACGAGACCACCGTCGGCCGCGCCATCCTGTCGGAGATCCTGCCGAAGGGCCTGCCCTTCACCGTGCTGAACCGCGCGCTGAAGAAGAAGGAAATCTCGAAGCTGATCAACACCTCGTTCCGCAAGTGCGGCCTGCGCGCCACCGTCGTGTTCGCCGACCAGCTGATGCAGTCGGGCTTCCGCCTGGCGACCCGCGCCGGCATCTCGATCTGCGTGGACGACATGCTGGTGCCGCCGCAGAAGGTCACGATCATTGCCCAGGCCGAGCATGAAGTGAAGCAGATCGAACAGCAGTACTCGTCCGGTCTGGTCACGGCAGGCGAGCGCTACAACAAGGTCGTGGACATCTGGGGCAAGGCCGGCGACGAAGTCGGCAAGGCGATGATGGACCAGCTCAAGGTCGAGGACGTCGTCAAGCGCGACGGCACCAAGGGCACGCAGGAATCGTTCAACGCCATCTACATGATGGCCGACTCCGGCGCCCGCGGTTCCGCCGCCCAGATCCGCCAGCTCGCCGGCATGCGCGGCCTGATGGCCAAGCCGGACGGCTCCATCATCGAAACGCCGATCACCGCGAACTTCCGCGAAGGCCTGAACGTTCTGCAGTACTTCATCTCGACGCACGGCGCCCGTAAGGGTCTGGCCGATACGGCGCTGAAGACCGCGAACTCCGGCTACCTGACGCGTCGCCTGGTCGACGTGACCCAGGACCTGGTCGTGATCGAAGACGATTGCGGCACCTCCAACGGCGTCGCCATGAAGGCGCTGGTCGAAGGCGGCGAGGTCATCGAAGCGCTGCGCGACCGTATCCTCGGCCGCGTGACCGCGTCCGACGTGGTCAACCCGGAAACGCAGGCGACCCTGATCGACGCCGGCTCGCTGCTGGACGAAGACGCGGTGGAAGAGATCGAGCGCCTCGGCATCGACGAAGTGAAGGTCCGCACGCCGCTGACCTGCGACACGCGTTATGGTCTCTGCGCCAAGTGCTACGGCCGCGATCTCGGCCGCGGCACGCTGGTCAACGCCGGCGAAGCGGTCGGCGTGGTCGCCGCGCAGTCGATCGGCGAACCGGGTACCCAGCTGACGATGCGTACCTTCCACATCGGTGGCGCGGCATCGCGTGCGGCGGTGGCCTCCTCGGTGGAAGCCAAGTCGAACGGCACGGTCAGCTTCACCGCGACCATGCGCTACGTCACCAACGGCAAGGGCGAGCAGATCGTCATTTCCCGTTCGGGCGAAGTGCTGATCACCGACGACTACGGCCGCGAGCGCGAGCGCCACAAGGTGCCGTACGGCGCGACCCTGATCGTCAAGGATGGCATGACCATCAAGGCCGGCACCGCGCTGGCGACCTGGGATCCGCTGACCCGTCCGATCATCACCGAGTACTCCGGTACCGTGAAGTTCGAGAACGTGGAAGAGGGCGTCACCGTCGCCAAGCAGATCGACGAGGTCACCGGCCTGTCGACCCTGGTGGTCATCGACGCCAAGCGCCGCGGTTCGACCGGCAAGGCCGTGCGTCCGCAGGTGAAGCTGCTCAACGAGAAGGGCGAGGAAGTGAAGATCGCCGGCACCGAGCACTCGGTGACCATCTCGTTCCAGGTCGGCGCGCTGATCACCGTGAAGGACGGCCAGCTGGTCTCCGTCGGTGAGGTGCTGGCACGTATCCCGACCGAGTCGCAGAAGACCCGTGACATTACCGGCGGTCTGCCGCGCGTGGCCGAACTGTTCGAGGCGCGTTCGCCGAAGGACGCCGGCATGCTGGCGGAAGTCACCGGTACCGTCGCGTTCGGCAAGGAGACCAAGGGCAAGCAGCGCCTGGAAATCACCGACATGGACGGCAACAAGTACGAGTTCCTGATCCCGAAGGACAAGCAGGTGCTCGTGCACGACGGTCAGGTGGTGAACAAGGGCGAGATGATCGTGGACGGCCCGGCCGATCCGCAGGACATCCTGCGCCTGCTGGGCATCGAAGCGCTGGCGCGTTACATCGTCGACGAAGTGCAGGACGTGTACCGTCTGCAGGGCGTGAAGATCAACGACAAGCACATCGAAGTCATCGTGCGCCAGATGCTGCGCCGCGTGCAGGTCGTCGATGCCGGCGATACGTCCTACATCCCGGGCGAGCAGGTCGAGCGTTCCGAACTGCTGGACGAGAACGATCGCGTGATCGCCGAGGGCAAGCGCCCGGCGACCTACGAGAACGTGCTGCTCGGTATCACCAAGGCCTCGCTGTCGACCGACTCGTTCATCTCCGCCGCATCGTTCCAGGAAACCACGCGCGTCCTGACCGAAGCCGCGATCATGGGCAAGAAGGACGGCCTGCGCGGCCTGAAGGAAAACGTGATCGTCGGCCGCCTGATCCCGGCCGGTACCGGTCTCGCGTTCCACCGCGCGCGCAAGGAGAAGGAACTGTGGGAAGCCGAGGAGCGCCAGGCACTGCTGGCCGCCGAACAGGCCAACCGCAGCGACGAGCCGCAGGAGATGGCCGACTTCGGCCACCATCCGGAAGGCGAGGCGTAATCCGCTTCCTCCGTTGCAGCCAAACGGAAACGGCGCCATGGGAAACCATGGCGCCGTTTTTTCATGCTGCGTGTTCATGCTGCGGCAGGCAGTGATGCCCTCCGCACCGCGGCGTGCAGGCACGCTACGGTCCGCCCGGCCGGCGGACGCGCCGCCGCGGCCGGCAGTCCCGGGCAACGAAAGGGCGTCAGGGCTGCGAGCAACGCCGCGACGGATCGCGCACGCTGCACTGCCAGCGCCAGCCGACCCGCACGACCTGCTTCAGGTTGGCATGGAATGCCATACCGGGAGCGGACACCGTCACGTCCAGCACCTCGCCGGAGATGGTTTCCCGGCTCGGTTCGCCGGTACCGACGACCGGCTCCACGCGTACGCCCTTGCCGAGGCGGATATCCATCTGCCCGTTGGCGCTCAGATAGGCGATGTTGTCACGCACGTACAGGCCGATCGGGAATGCCTGTCCGTTCGGCAGCGTGATCACACGGTCGGCCGGAATGAGCCGCTGCAGGCCGCTCTGGTAATCCTGTCCGGGTGCGAAAACGAGCTGGCTCTTGATCACGCCGAGGCCGCCGGTGATGCCGGCCAGCACGCCCTCGTTGATGCGGCCCTCGACCTTGTTGATGATCTGGTTGGAGACGATCGGCAGCATCCATCCGAGGTTCGAATCGCATTCGGTGGACGAGCGCGGAGCCGCATCGACGCCGATCTTGTCGGAAGGCAGACTGCCGTTCGCGGTGCCGTACTGCGCGGTGATCGACATGCCGGCCAGCGTGAGGTGATTCGTGCAGTCGAACTTGATGATGCCCCACTTCTTGCCGGAGTAGCGCGTGAAGGCGTCGTACTGCATGCCATGCAGACGCATCAGTGCGGTGCCGTCCGGCTGCGGCCGGATCGTGACGCCGAGGTTGCCGGTGAGGGAGCCGTACAGGAAGCTGGTGCCGTTGCCGCTGGCGGCTTCCCGCATGAAGCCGTTCAGCCCGGACTCGATGCGCTGCGGGACGATGTAGGTGTCGCCCGCGATGCGCGCCAGCGGCCCGCCGGTCCTGGCGTCTTCCTCGTAGGTGGTCGTGCCGCCGCCATGGCTGATCGTGGCGACGTACTTGCTGGACAGGATCTGGGGCACCCAGTCGGCATGGGCGCTGCCGGTGAGCGTGAGTGCGGCGAGGGCGAACGGCAGGGAGAGCAGAAGTTTGGTTTTCACGGATTTCCTTGTGTGCACCGACGTGGACGCGCTGTGGCAGGTGGCTGGCGTGTACCGTCAGGAGGGAGACGAGGGAAGCAGCGCGACAAGGCCGGCATGTGGCGGGTCGTGGTCGACGCTTGACCCGAACGAGTGGGAAGCCGGCGCCTGCTGTTCCCGGACGTGCCAGGCCACGTCATGGTGCTGTCAGAGTACCGCTGGCACGGTTGGCCCGACCTTTCCTGTCGGAGTGGTCATGCCGGCCAAGAGGCTCTCATGGCGCCACAGGTGGCAACAATGCCCTGTACGAGTAGTGGACGCGGAGAGACGGGCGTGAGCGCAATCGTGTACGCACCCCGGGCAGTCCGCACTGCCGGGGCGCCGACCCTATGCAACTCGGCGGTCGCAACGCAGTCACTTCTGCAGGCGCATCCGAGGAGACGAGCATGGCAAGGCATCCGGGCATCTTTCCGACCTTCTTCATTTCCGGCTTCGAATGTTCCACCTTCCTCTGGAAGGAGCAGGGCAGGCGTGACCTGGTGCGCGAGACGCAGCATGACCGGAGTGCCCGCGAGGATTACCGCATCCTGCGCGACCTCGGCATCGCCGTCGCGCGCGAGGGCATTCCGTGGCCGATGGTGGATCGCGGCGGCAGGCTCGACTTTTCCTGCCTGGATACCTGCATTGCGGCGATGAACGAGGCGCAGATCCTGCCGATCTGGGATCTGTGCCACTACGGCTATCCGGACGACCTCGACCCGTTCACCGATGCCTTCACCGAGCGTTTCGCCGACTATTGCCGTGCTGCCGCGCACCATCTCGCGTCGCGCATCCGCGGTCCGCATTTCTTCACGCCGATCAACGAGATCACGTTCTTTTCGTTCTGTGGCGGCGAATGGGGATGGGTGGCGCCGTTCCGCACGTCGCGCGAGGACCGCGAGCGCCTGCGTGTGGCACTGTGCCGCGCCGCCATCGCCGGCGTACGCGCGATCCGCGACGTCCTGCCGGACGCCCGCATGATCCATGTCGATCCGCTGGTGCAGGTGGTGGCGCCGCGCGACCGTCCCGACCTGGTCGAGGCCGCCCGGCACGAGACCTGGGTGGATACTTTCCTCGCGTGGGACATCCTGTACGGCCGCGAACATCCAGAACTGGGCGGCATGCCCGACATCCTCGACATCGTCGGCGCCAACAACTATTCGTTCGGGCAGATGGAATACCGCGAACACGGACCGCACAAAGCGCTCGAACCCGACGACGACCGCATCAAGCCCCTGTGCGAACTGCTGTCGGCCGTATGGGAACGCTACCGCCGGCCGATGATCATCGGCGAGACCAGCGGCATGGGGCGCGGGCGCGCGGACTGGCTCAAGGACGTGATGGAAGAGTCGCTGGCCGCGGTCAATCGCGGCATCGACCTGCAGGGGATCTGCCTGTTCCCAGCGGTCGACATGCCCGACTGGCATACCGGCGAGTGGCTGCACAACGGCATCTGTGACCTGATCGAGGACGGCGGCAACTTGCGCCGGCAGCCGGACGAGCGCTATATCGCCGAGCTGCGCCGCTGGCAGCGCGAACTCAACCGCGTCACCACCCTCGACGAGGACCCATTCAGCGATCCGGTCGAGCTGCAGGACGTGGTCGACGCCGCGCGCCGATTGAAATTCCGACCGGACCGCGACTGGGCCTGAGCGCTCGCGGCGCCGCCGCCGGACATGTCCGCGGTGCCATGGCGCATCGTACGATGCGTCCGGCGCAGCCGGGCTGGTATAACGTCGTCTGTGCGGCCGACGAGGAACGCTTGTGCGGCCATCCCCTGCATTGCCCGGAAAGGAAGCCCATGACGGAGACGATTTTCACGCGCATCATCCGCGGCGAGCTGCCGTGCGCGAAGGTATACGAAGACGAACACGTGTTCGCCTTCATGGATGCCGGGCAGGTCAACCCTGGCCATGTGATCGTGGCGTCTCGCCAGCCTTACGAGACCCTGCTCGATGCCGACGAGGAAACCGTCGCGGCGATGATGCGTGCCGCGCGGCGCATCGCGCTGGCGCTGGAGAAGGCATTCTCGCCGGCCGGCTTCACCATCCTGCAGGCCAATCGCCCGGCCGGCTGGCAGACGGTGCCGCACTTGCACCTGCACGTGCTGCCGCGCCACGAAGGCGATGGCGTCGAGCTTGGCTGGCCGCGCAAGAATCCGGAGCTCGATACCCTGCGCGAGCTCGCCGCACGCGTCGTCCTCTGAGCGCGTCCCGCACGCGCTGCGGCCATGCCGTCAGCCTGCCTGGCGCCGCGACAGGCGGCTGATCACGTCGAACAATTCCTTCAGGCGGATCGGCTCGACCACGTGCGCGTGGTAGCCGGCCATCGCCGTGCGGGAACTATCTTCCGGGCGTGCCAGCACGGTCAATGCCACCGCGGGAATCGTCTCCCCGGCCGCGAGCAGCGAGCCGAGGAAGTCGATGCCGTCAAGGCCAGGCGTCCACAGGTCGCAGTGGCCGGGCGGCATGAAGCCTTCGGCGGTCAACAGGCCGGAGAGCGGCGTGTCCATGGTGCCCCTTTCATTGCATGAGGCGGGATGGATTGTACGCTTCGGACGCGGCGCCGCGAGGCAGGCCGCCCCCGTGCCGGCGGCGCCTGCGTTCCTGCACGCCGCGGCGCGGGCCAAGCGAGCGCCGTCACTTCTCCTGCACGAGGGGCTTGCCCTTGGCGATCACTTCGCGGCAGTCGCCCTTGAAGGTGGCGTTGTCGTAGTCGGTCCAGCCGTAGCTGTCGACATAACGCTTGTGGCTGCGGAACTTCTTGTGGAAGAAGCTGCGTTCGAGCTGCTCCGTCGGATAGCGGATATCGGCCATGTCGAGCAGCGAATGGAACATGTTCTCCGTGGTCAGCTTCGCCTTGCGGTTCTTGCGCAGGCGTTCCATCTTGTGCGGATAGAGTTCCTTGTACTGGTCCGAGACCCACACGAAGGCCGGCACGTGGAACTCGTACTGCGTGTTGTGGCCGTGGAACGCGAGATCGCAGCTGCCGTCGTACAGGGTCTGGCCATGGTCCGAGACATAGACCAGCGAGGCCAGCTGGCTCGACGCCTTGAGTGATCCGATCACCTGCGACAGGAACCAGTCGGTGTAGAGGATCGAATTGTCGTAGCTGTTGTTCAGGTGTTCCTTCCACTTGAGATCGGTGTACGCAGGATTGCGGATGCCGAACAGGGACGGCTGCCACTTGTCGAATTCCTTCGGATGGCGGTGGCTGTAGTTCCAGTGGTTGCCCAGGGTGTGCAGCACGATCAGCTTCTTCGGCGCCGGATCGGCGATGGCGATCCGCAGCGGATCGAGCAGGATCTGGTCGTAGGTCGACTCGTTGGTGAAGCCGCCGAGGTTCATGAACTGGGTGACATGCGCTTCCTTGGCGAACACCGAGATCGGCGTGTCGAACTGGCCGAAGGACATCTGGTTGGACAGCCAGTAGGTCTTGAAGCCGGCTTCCTTGAAGGCGGTGAGGAAGGATTTTTCCGAGAAGCCGGCCTTCAGGCTCTGGGTGGCCGGCTTGCGGGAAATGATCACCGGCACCGACAGGCGGGTTGCCGACACCGCCGTCACGACGTTGGACAGGCTGACGACGTTCGGCTCCTGCCGCAGCAGCGGCGTGGTATCGCGCTTGTAGCCGTTCAGGCTCCAGCGGTCGTAGCGTGACGATTCGCCGATCACCATGACCACCACCTGGGGCGTGTTCATGTCATCCGGCTGACGCGCGTTGAACTGGAAGGCGCTGCTCTTGACGGCCAACTCCGCCAGGTACTTGCGTTCCTTGTAATAGTCGTAGCCGTGCATCGCGATGCCGAACGGCCAGGCCTGGCCGAGCGATTCGATGCCGAAGGGCGGATTGACCCACGACGGCAGCTTGGGCATGGCGGAGGATCTGCCTTCGGTCGGCAGCAGGTAGGTCGGTTCCTCCTCCTCTTCGGAGGCGGCCGAATCTTCCGTGGCGGCCGATGCCTCGGCGTCGGCCGCGTCCGGCGCGGCGCTCTCGGAGGCGGCGGCATCGGCAGGCGCGCCGTCGCCGCTGAACGATGCCCGCAGGAGCGTGGCGGCATCGTCCGATGGGGATGCCGACTGGCTGGCGACGGCGTCGGACCCGGAGGCCTCCTTCGACGCCGCCACCGGCTTGGCCGGCTCGGCGACGCCGTACTGCCAGGCATAGGCGCCGGTCGTGCCGGCAGCGGCAACCAGCACGACGCCGGTCCAGCGCGACCAGCCGGTCCAGCGCAGCGCCTTCGTCGACCACGCCAGCTTCCAGGTGGTCGCGAACCAGGCGATCACGCCGACGGCTACGCCGGCCAGCAGCCAGATCTTGTTGCCGAGGAATTCCATCGATTCCTTCGGGCTGGTCTCGGCGATGATGCCGATATGGTGAGTCGAGATGCCCTGGCCGAAATACGCATGCAGGTAGATCTCGACGGGGAGCGCGAAGAACGCCGGCAGCAGCAGCCAGTGGAACCACGCCGGCCGCTGAAAGACCGCCCAGACCGCCAGCCAGCCGGCCACCTCGATGCCGAGGATGCGCCAGGGATGTTCGACCGGCTTGCCGAACGCCAGCGGGACGAACGGTACCGCGGACAGCAGCACGTAGGTCAGCAGCAGATACAGGGTGGAGGGGCGCGGCAGGAAACGCATGACTTGCGGCAACGATGGTCGACCAAAAGCCGCCAATTATCCCGCAAAGCAATTGGTTTTCTCAAAGCAAGCAAAAATATTGAATTGTCGAAATGGCAGAGTCGGCGGGCGCCGGAATCCGTCGGCCCCGCATCGTACGCATTGGTACCCCCATTGCCGGCGCCGCCCGCCGGCGTGGCCGGGCCGCCGCTGGATGATTGACGTTCTTTCAATGTCATCGGGCCGGGCGCCGTGCCGGCGATCCGGCCGTTGCCGTTCTTGCAAGATCGCTCGCCGACGGTTCGGTTTTCCGGAGCGCGGAGCAACAGGGCTTGCGCAAAATCCGGTGCCAGGTTGACCCCAGTCCAGCCTGGGGATATACTCGCGAGTTCTCGATTTTAGGCTCGCCCGGGCTTAAGCGTTCTTTGGTCAGCAGTTCCCTCCGGTACGCTTCATCCCTTTTGCCTCGATCGAACAAGAATGCGCAGCGATGCGCAAGCCCCCGGGCAATCGTTTCCGGGTCTCGTTTCACATCATTTGTTGGATTTTTAAAGACCGATGCCAACCATTAACCAACTCATTCGCAAGCCGCGCGTGTCGGCTCCGGTGAAGAGCAAGTCGCCGGCGCTCGAGAACAGCCCGCAAAAGCGCGGTGTCTGCACCCGTGTCTACACCACCACCCCGAAGAAGCCGAACTCGGCACTTCGTAAGGTCGCCAAGGTGCGCCTGACCAACGGTTACGAAGTCATTTCGTACATCGGCGGCGAAGGCCACAACCTGCAGGAACACAGCGTCGTGCTGATCCGCGGCGGCCGTGTGAAGGATCTGCCGGGTGTGCGTTACCACATGGTGCGCGGCTCCCTGGACACCCAGGGCGTCAAGGACCGCAAGCAGGCACGCTCGAAGTACGGTGCCAAGCGCGCGAAGGCCGGCGCTGCCAAGAAGTAATTCAGGTTTCCGCTGCAAGGCGGAGTCATTGTCGGACCCCCGGATAACCAATGGGGCCGAGTAAGTGGATGCCCTGATGGGCACCCAAGAGCAGGGCGAAGCCAAGAAGCGCTGCTCAACTGAAGATTGAAAGGAATCGAAATGCCACGTCGTCGTGAAGTCCCGAAACGGGAAATTCTGCCTGATCCGAAATTCGGCAATGTTGAAGTCGCCAAGTTCGTGAACGTGCTGATGCTGTCCGGTAAAAAATCGGTCGCCGAGAACATCATCTATGGCGCGTTCGACCACATCCAGACCAAGTCCGGCAAGGACCCGCTGGAAGTGTTCACTGCCGCGATCAACAACTGCAAGCCGATGGTCGAGGTGAAGTCCCGCCGCGTCGGCGGCGCCAACTACCAGGTGCCGGTCGAAGTGCGTCCGGTCCGCCGCATGGCGCTGTCCATGCGCTGGCTCCGCGAAGCTGCCAAGAAGCGCAGCGAGAAGTCCATGGAACTGCGCCTCGCCGGCGAGCTCATGGAAGCGTCGGAAGGCCGCGGCGGCGCAATGAAGAAGCGTGACGAAGTGCACCGCATGGCAGAGGCCAACAAGGCCTTCTCGCACTTCCGCTTCTGATCGTTGTTTGAATAGCTGCCTTCGCATCGTTGAAGGCATTGCATGTAACTTGGTCAAAACCGGGCGTCCATTCTGGCGCTCGGTTTTCTACCATTAAAGACTTAGGACTGAAAAATGGCTCGCAAGACCCCCATCGAGCGCTACCGCAACATCGGTATCTCCGCTCACATCGACGCCGGCAAGACCACGACGACCGAGCGCATCCTGTACTACACCGGTGTGAACCACAAGATCGGTGAAGTGCACGACGGCGCTGCGACCATGGACTGGATGGAGCAGGAACAAGAGCGCGGCATCACCATCACGTCCGCCGCGACGACCTGCTTCTGGAAGGGCATGGCCAGCAACTTCCCCGAGCACCGCATCAACATCATCGACACCCCGGGCCACGTGGACTTCACCATCGAGGTGGAGCGTTCGATGCGCGTCCTCGACGGCGCCTGCATGGTCTACTGCGCAGTGGGTGGCGTGCAGCCGCAGTCCGAAACCGTCTGGCGTCAGGCCAACAAGTACAACGTGCCGCGTCTGGCGTTCGTCAACAAGATGGACCGCACCGGCGCGAACTTCTTCAAGGTGTACGAGCAGATGCGTACCCGCCTGAAGGCCAACCCGGTGCCGATCCAGGTGCCGATCGGCGCGGAAGAGAACTTCCAGGGCGTGGTCGACCTCGTCAAGATGAAGGCGATCATCTGGGATGAGGCTTCCCAGGGCATGAAGTTCGAATACCAGGACATCCCGGCCAATCTGGTCGACGCCGCCAACGAGTGGCGCGAAAAGATGGTCGAGGCCGCCGCCGAAGCCAACGAGGAACTGATGAACAAGTACCTCGAGGAAGGCTCGCTGTCGGAAGACGAGATCAAGAAGGCGCTGCGCCAGCGCACCATCGCCGGCGAGATCGTCCCGATGATGTGCGGCACCGCGTTCAAGAACAAGGGCGTGCAGGCCATGCTCGACGCCGTGATCGAATACCTGCCGGCACCGACGGACATCCCGCCGGTCAAGGGCACGGACGACGACGAGCAGCCGGCAGAGCGCAAGGCCGACGACAACGAGAAGTTCTCCGCGCTGGCATTCAAGATCATGACCGACCCGTTCGTCGGCCAGCTGATCTTCTTCCGCGTGTACTCGGGCGTCGTGAACTCCGGCGACACGATCTTCAACCCGGTCAAGGGCAAGAAAGAGCGTATCGGCCGTATCCTGCAGATGCACGCCAACCAGCGCGAAGAGATCAAGGAGGTGCGCGCGGGCGACATCGCTGCTGCCGTGGGCCTGAAGGAAGCGACCACCGGCGACACGCTGTGCGATCCGGAAGCGATCATCACCCTCGAGCGCATGGTGTTCCCGGAGCCGGTGATCTCGCAGGCCGTCGAGCCGAAGACCAAGGCTGACCAGGAGAAGATGGGCATCGCCCTGAACCGCCTGGCCCAGGAAGACCCGTCGTTCCGCGTCAAGACCGACGAGGAATCCGGCCAGACGATCATCTCGGGCATGGGCGAGCTGCACCTCGAGATCCTGGTCGACCGCATGAAGCGCGAATTCGGCGTCGAGGCAACCGTCGGCAAGCCGCAGGTGGCCTACCGCGAGACGATCCGCAAGACCTGCGAAGAGATCGAAGGCAAGTTCGTCAAGCAGTCGGGCGGCCGCGGCCAGTACGGCCACGTCGTCCTGAAGATCGAGCCGCAGGAGCCGGGCAAGGGCTTCGAGTTCGTCGACGCGATCAAGGGTGGCGTGGTTCCGCGCGAATATATCCCGGCCGTCGAGAAGGGCATCATCGACACGCTGCCGACGGGCGTCCTGGCCGGCTATCCGGTCGTCGACGTCAAGGTCACGCTGTTCTTCGGTTCGTACCACGACGTGGACTCGAACGAAAACGCGTTCCGCATGGCTGCCTCGATGGCATTCAAGGACGGCTGCCGCAAGGCCAACCCGGTCCTGCTCGAGCCGATGATGGCTGTCGAAGTCGAGACGCCGGAAGACTACGCCGGTACCGTGATGGGCGACCTGTCGTCCCGCCGCGGCATGGTCCAGGGCATGGACGAGATCCCGGGCGGCGGCGGCAAGATCATCAAGGCCGAAGTTCCGCTGTCGGAGATGTTCGGTTACTCGACCTCGCTGCGTTCCGCAACGCAGGGCCGCGCAACCTACACGATGGAGTTCAAGCACTACGCCGAAGCTCCGAAGAACGTGACCGAAGCGGTTGTCAGCGCCAAGGCCAAGTAATGCAAAGCCGCGATCCGGTTCGCGAGACCGGATCGCTTTCACCAGAGTGACATCGTTCTTTTTGAAGGAAAAATAAAATGGCAAAAGGCAAGTTTGAGCGGACCAAACCGCACGTGAATGTGGGCACGATTGGTCACGTCGACCATGGCAAGACCACCCTGACGGCTGCAATCGCGACCGTGCTGGCAGCCAAGTTCGGCGGCG